>RCMZ01000123.1_pt1 | contig 82502 bp, 76 predicted proteins | sample 2041141 | NCBI WGS metagenome assembly RCMZ01 (sample SAMN09708263, study PRJNA481090) | Wastewater metagenome, whole genome shotgun sequencing project. | biome: sewage; isolation source: Davis station wastewater (DW) | place: Antarctica: Davis Station | collected 2010-03-01 | reverse complement strand
GAAATTGGCAAGCCAGGTTACGGCGCAAACATCCGAAGCTTTCCTGAAGCCGTTGCGAACGCTTTAAGACGCCACCCGAACGTGGTCTTGATCGGGGAAGCCCGAGATCAGGAAACCATTGAAGGCGCAGTAACGTTGGCAATGACTGGGCATACGACCTATACCACAACGCATACCAGTAGCGTGCATAACGCAGTGCCACGGATGGCTGATTCATTCCCTGATCGCGCTCGTATCACTACATCACTCATAGATAACTTGCGACTTATTATTCATCAGCGCCTGGTTAAAACTCCTGAAGGTATTGGTCGTTCACCCATCCTGTCGGCACTTGTGCTTACTCAAGATGTGCGCTCAGATCTTGCACGGCTTTCGAGTATTGATTTAATTCCCGCTGCGATGAATGAGTATACAAAAGACCCCTCGATTGGGATTAATTTGCTAGATGATGCTAGAGCGAAGTTTGATGCTAAGAAAATACATGAAGATGAAGTGTTTGCCATCGAGCGCGAACTTAAATCAGAAAGGTTTTAGCTATGCCTTTGTATATCGGTGAAGAAAAAGTGATCACGGCTCACGCCAGCAAAAAATCGAAAGTAAGCCTTGGCTTCTTTGAGGCTCATACCAGCGTTTTGATTCCTTTGCTGGCTCTGCCGATGTTTCCGTTTTTGATAACTTTAAAGCTATCTGGGGCTGCTGTTTTAGCTTTGGTTCTGCTTGAGCGGAGAGGTATCACCTTGGGTGTTGCTGCAAAGAAACTAAAATCAAGCCTTAGCGGGCGATATCGGTACGCTCAAACAAGACAAAAAATGATTCGTAGAATTAAATTAAATCAAAAAAATAGAGAAAAACTATGACACCTAAAAATGAAGTGACTTTGGTGGCCGATGATAATGGTTATGCGGCTCATAAAATTGCGTGGTATGAGAGAGGTGTTATTAAGACCGCTAAAATTAATACAGCTATTGAAACTGGTCATACAAATACCACAGCTACCGGAGTTAAGCTCAACGCTTATACCGTTGGTGATGGCAAGTACACATGCACCAGTGACTCAAATCAGTTAATCAATTTGCGTCATGATAAATATCCACTATCTGTTGAAAATAGAGTTTTATTCACTCACGCCATTGTTGGAGCAGGTCTGGGCGACAAGCTTATCAGCGCAGCTGTCACTTTACCTTTCCGTGATTATTATGGTGAAGATGGCAATATTAATGCTGAGTTCGCTAAGGACGTAGCGCTTAACTTCAAACAAAATGATGTCGTAATCGGTGATAATGGCGGTAAAAGTCTTAATGTCACGAATGTTCAGGTTTTACCTGAAGCTGTCGCTGCCTGGTTTGACTGGGCAATGAATGATGACGGCTCAATGAATGATGACTATTATGAAATGAGCGAAGCCAATGGATCAATGTTGGTGATTGATATTGGCGGATCGACGACTGACATTGTTTCAGTCACTTTAGATAAAGATGAAAACCTTATTATCCGTACTGACAAGTCCACATCCGCTAAGCGTGGAGTGCTAGATGCTATGGGGGCATTACATACAGCTATTGGAGATCATCTTGAAAAGATTGGGCAAGGTGGTTCTGGTCACGGCTTTAGCCTGTCTCAAAAGTTACAAATGCAAGCCCTGGAAAATGGAAAAATTCGCCTTAACGGTGCTCGACATGATTTTACCGAACAGCGCAATGTTGCTTGTGCAAATACGGCTAATGCCATTGCTAACTTCATCAATGAAACAGTAGGTTCAACGCTTGAGTATTTCTCTATCTTATTTGTGGGCGGTGGCTCGGTCGTATTCAAACCTTGGATGGAGAAAATGATTCCTAACGCAGAATTTAGCGATGAGTTCGCAAATGCGCGGGGAACGCTGAAGTATCTTAAAGGCAAGCAAGAAGGTTGATCTATATGAGCAAGCTTAAAGTTAGAGCGAGGGTACAGTTCAGCTTTAATTCTAAAGATGACCATCTGACAGATAAGGCTTCTGCTCTCTACAACAGAGTGGCCGAGACTTTTCACGCCAAGAAAACACAAGGCCGCTTAAACGATTGGCTTTTGCAGCTGGCTTACGAGGCCGTTGAAAGAGAGATAGCAATTGAAGCCGGGGAAGCGTTGCCGCAAATAATACCTGCTGTAAATCATAAGAAAGCTGAGTCACCAACGCCGGTTGCAGTGCAAACTGCGCCGGTGGCCCAGGCACCGGCCCCGACATTTAGTGCTAGTGCGCCTGATGCTGAAGTAAAGAGTGGTGAGCCTTTGGCTCAGAGTGGTGCGCCGCTAAACAGTTCGACTGAGGCAGTTATGCAGGTAGAGGATGATGAGGCTCAGGCAGGCATGGATGAGAGCTGGCGTCCTTTAACATTAGCTGAGCCGTCTGTAGCGGCTCCAGCAAGGCGGATGATGCCTAAAGGGTTTGGGAGTGTAGTGCTTGATCTTGATACTTAATTGATTTGGATGGATACATAGCCCTGTTTTACAGGGCTTTTTTTTGCCTATAGGAAAGCGGTTAATCAAGGGTCGAGAGGTGGGATTGAAGGTCTTTTCCATAAGCCATTATTAATAACTGGATGGTTGCATTGCGGTCTACGAGGATGCTCCAGTCTAGCTTTTGTATTTCAAACTCTAGCTTTCTAAGGGTGACTCTGTGGTGCTCAGTAATTGTTAGGGACACTTGGCTGATTAATGGCTGCTTGAGCCAGAGAGCCAGATTGTCGCCTGGGGAGGCCAGCGTTGTGATCGGTAACTCTTTGTCTTTCAGGCAAAGCTCTGCGTGCATATCAATTAGCAGTCTGATTAAGGCTGAGCGGCTTATGTGCGAGCCGTTGTGCTGTTCAGCGGCGGCAATGCAATCGCTTAGCATAGATGAGGTTGCCTTATTAAAGCGAAAGGTGACGTTGTGCTGGAGCTTTACGGAGCGGTTTAAGGCTCGTGTTAGGGCAGTGCTGTTTTCTGTGCTCATAGAATTACTGTCCGGTAAGGTATTGGTTTGGCGTAAGTATGAATGAGGCGAGCGGGTCTTTCAAGTAAGGTAATTTATATTTAATCATTTTACTGTTTATTCTGTTATTTTACTTGACGGCAGCGATTAAACTGTTAATATAGGCTCAAGTTAATATATTCGAGATCGGGGTTCAGATGAGTAATAGAGCGCACATGAGAATGGCACCGGTGGTTACGCCTGCGCCAGCAGTTGAGAAAATCGAAGTTGAGCAGCCAACTGTTCATAACGTGATTGGCACTAAGGATATTGTTTGGGATAGCTATCACCATTTGCGTAAAAACTTCATAGATCAATCATCTATGAGAGCTGTTCCTGAAATCACTACGCCAGTTGATACCAGTAAAACAACATCAATCATCGCCGGCAAAGAAGTTAAGCGTATGCCGCATCTTGATGATTTTGCAGAAATGGTGCGACGTGATGATTGCGACAACCATACTCGCTTAGAAATGTACATAAGCCCAATCGGGCCAACTAGCGGCTTGGATTGGTTTGAAGCAACGATGTTGGCTGTGATGATTGAAAATGGGCGCATTGGTATTAAAGAAGATATGTTCGGTAATCGTGCTGTATATGCTTATCGTGCAAGAACTGGAAATCCATTTTTCCGTATTTTTGGTGGGCGCACATCAGTGTTGTTTGCAATTGCTCAGTGGTTCTTGTTTATCGGGATTGTCTTGGTGATTGATGCTTTTTATAAGAGCGATATTGGCCATTCTGCTATCGGTTCTACTATCAGCGCTAATGGCTGGTTGCTAGGCCTTGTATCAGTGCTTTTTGCGTACAACTTCATTCACTGGCGATTCCATAAGCGTTATGCGTTTATCTTAAGCAGGACCCTTGTTGATGGGTGGAAGGCTCGTAATTTGCCGCACCGATATGATGGTAAGTGGGTGCACGCAAGAATGGCCGCTCACGCTATTAATTTGGCTCTTTCTGCCAGTGCCGTGATCGGATTGGCATTGTATGTTATTAAAGAAACGGGGTGGTTATGATGGGTAATTTACAGTTTGTCATGATTGGTTTTTTCAAGTTTCTTTTTTGCTTGGCTATTGTAGTTGCTACGACTCATTTTACCGGAGAGTATTTATATAATGAAGGGAAACTGCTTCAGAGTGCTGGGCTACGGGATGAAGAAGCGCTTTTTTGGGCTGCGCATGTGGTAGCTATAATTGGTAGTTTTTTGGGGGGGTTGGTAGTTATGAGTCGGCTTTTAAGAATGGAGAGTTTTAGCCGTTTTGTTTTTCAATGCCTTATATGGTTTGGGTCGGTTTTCTGTGTCCTTGCTGTTCTTGGTTTTCTTTACGTTTCCTTTAATTATGTCGGGTTAACAGGGTTTTCATTGGTTCTTGCTCTGGTAGCAGGGGTGGTTGGTTCTTATTTAGGGTATCAGATTCTTACACTGCTTGTTGGGTTTCTTGGGCATGAGTTTGAAAAGCTTGGCAATGCTTTGCCGAGTGGTCGGTCTGTGTTATTTGCTGAGGCGTTAAACGCTGGCTATAACAAGCCTCAGACGCGAGCATTTATTATGGAGTTGTCACGAGATAGCGGCCCAGCTATGGGCGCAGGTGGTGTGTACACAACATTGATTTTGTACGTAATCCCAGCGTTTATTTCGATTGTTATTTTCTTTAAAGTGATATGACATTCGATTTTCTTTGAAACAAAAAAGCCAGACATGATGTCTGGCTTTTTTGTGGGCATATTTAAGGTTGCGTGCTTGAAGGTGATCCACCTACGGGCGGTCTAGGTCCGGTGTTTTGACCGCGAAGATGCTTGGCTGCTTGTGCAGCGCCATCTGCTTTACCGCCTACTTGAGCAATAATCATCCTGTTTTGGTGTTCGGCTCCAGAGTCACCTGTGACCTCTTGGCCGCCGTTAAGCCAGCGCAAACCACGCTCGAATAATTCATTTGGCAGAGAAAAAACTCGAACGGCGGATGAGTAGGCGAATACGGCTAGAATAACCATTGATCCAACTATAATCACCGGTGACATCCAGCCGCTAGAAACTACCCCAACAAGATATTCTGACAACCAGTTAGCCATTCGCCCTAAAGGTATAAGAACTAAAAATATAGCATAAAAGCCTGCGACTCTTAAAATTGGATTGAGCCATAAACCAATCATAAGCATGTAACCTTGTCTTGTATGTTCTGATCCCCAGCCATCTTTTTCAGCCGTGCCGTGAGCTGCTAGCCAGGAGGGAGAAACAAGCAAACATTCTACGAAGAATAACATCCATGAAACGACACCCATCAGCCAGAAGAAAAGTGGAATTGTAGGCAGTACTACAGCTAGCGCGAATCCTGCGATCATTAGGGGGACCACTAGAGTACCGATAAACTTCATATAGCCAACGGCCAAGTTTGCAGCAAACGAAATGGGAGTAGATACTAAAAATGCACCAACAGATGCCGCCAGTCCAGTTACTGGTCCGACAATAGGAGTGGCTGCTGCTGCTTGTGTAATATCTCTATGCGTTCTATCAGCTACTTCTTTTGCTGTAACAGCAGCTGCATCGCCCCATATGGAAGCATGTACAAGTAAATCTGTTAATGATGAGAGCACGCTGCCGCTGTATTGAAGTTTTGTGATGAGGTCGCCGTCATCATCAGGTATAAACATTGAAAGCATTAGTGATTGGAATGCAGCCGCTACCTCTGCTTTAATTTGACCAGAGGTTCCATCTGCTCCCGCTTTTTTAATGGCTGTCATATCAAAGGTGTTTTTGGGTGCTGCGCCACTTGAGTTCTCAGATACGGTAATAAGATCAGTAAGTCTTACGCTTAGCGTTGAATAGCGCTCATCATCCATATATTGCTGGTCGATTTTAGGCTTTGAATATGTGGCTTTTACTCGTTTTGCAAGATAATTTAGAGATTCTTGATTCTTACTAACTTGCCAGAAAACAGTGCCGAGAGCAGGCCAGCCAGCATTTTTAACTTGTTTTACCCATGGAGCTGTACCGGCGGCTGATTCATTTGTTGCACTTCCACCGTATCCAGAATCTTTGATGCCGTTTGATGTTTCTGTGGTGTTATGTTTGTTCATTGCAATTATAGACGCTTGTAGTATTTGGTGTACTTTAGCGTCATAGTTTTTGACAATTTCGTTAATCTCTCCGGCTAGACCTGTGGCAGCCGCTTCGGCTCCTTTTTGGTTCCTCTCATATGTAGATTGAGCTGATTTTCCTCCTCCGCGTTGCATGGATTTAAGGTCAGCGCTATCTGCACTGAGTCTTGCTGCAATAGAGCGAGCTGCTGGTATAACGGTTGACTCTATATATTTGGTAATTTCCTCTGATGCGAGGATCCCTGCGTCATCTTCATAGTCACCAAATGAGAAGAGTCGTCCTGATGTGCTGTGAGCTTGGTTTTTCTTAAAGCTGTCTACGTCAGCATCTGGAGATAAAATCGTTACGTTTCCGCAGTAACCTTGTTTTGGTGAGGATACCAAGCTTTTCCAAAATGTCTGCCCGGCAGGAACCGCTTTCTCGTAGTCGAAAATTAAGGAGGAGTCAGTGGAAGTATCGTGAGAGCGTTTTTTAATAGTGATGGCTTCACTTTCTTCGGTTGTGTTGATATGGATTCTGCATAACTCGGAAAGCACCAGCCCCATAACAATATCTCTGTTCGATTCAATTGCTGGCGGTCTATAGACACCGTTCTTGGCAATGTAATCAATGCCTTGATTCATGAGCCATGAGCCATGGGCATTCCCTTTCTCAGCAACGGTGATAACGCCATATTGAACTGTTGAGTAACCGCTAGTGAGGGGTACAAGCAGGATTGTGGCTGTTGCAATCCTAATAGGCATCCAGAACGAAGAAACCACTTGGCCGCCTGGTGTCCCTTTATTTGCTGTTTGGATGACGTAAGTAAGGCCGCCAAGCAAAGAAAGATACGCCATCATCACTAGCGCCAGCGCGTTCAGAGTAAATGAGATCGTAGACAGTAATGATACGTCGCCAAACTTAACGCCATCTGGTTTGCCAAATGCGATCCAGTTAATGATTTGTTGGCCAAAGTCGTCATTTGAGTGCTGGTTCATCAAACCACCTACAGTCCCACTGAGCTCAGGGGGCAGTGTAGATGTTCCGGCAAAAGCAGACGAGACTGAAAAGACCAGTGCAAAAAAGCTAAAAAACACTGTGGTTTTTGCTGTATGGGCAAGGTGCTTAGATAAGGTTTTTTTCATGTTAAGACTCCCTGCCTTTCATCATGCTGAATCGTTTGAATGCTTTTCTACTGTGCCAACTGACAGCAAGCTTGCTTGCTGTGAAGACAATCATCGGAATTGATGTATAAAGGCCGGGGTTTAATCCTGGTGCCCAAACATCAAATTTTATTCCGATACCAAGAGCTTTCGTTAAAATAAAAAGCGACCAAATAAGTGCGGGAATTGTTATGGCTACGATGATCGTGTGCCAGAAATATGAGCGATCAATTTGTTCCTCGCTGAGTTCTGAGGCTTCTACAATCACAGGTTTGCTTTTTCTGTGATCAAGCTCTTTCCGCAGTACTTTTCTTAGCAGAGGAAAAGAAGCGCGATGCTTAATATCAGAGATGTTTTTTTTAGCGTATTTATAGCCAGACATAACTGAAGCTACGGTAGCTACTTTTTTTATAGCGCCAGCGCCGGATCGAGCGGAATCATCATGCGCAGGCGCGCCTTCACTCGTGGCATTTTCCATGGATTTGATTTTTTGATCGCTCAATTTTCACGCCCTATTCCAGTGTGATACACAGTTACTATACCCAATTTCTGATATGCTACCAGAATACGGCATTGACAATGCAATTTAAGAGGTGATCTGTGGTGAATGGAACGGTTGATGGGCTTGATAGCCAGTCGGTTGCACATTACTGGAACTCGATTAGCGCGCCTTTAGCGCGACTCTTTGAAACGATGAAAGAGCGTGAGTATTGGCTTGCGGCGGATGATGTGGATGGAGGGCTGCTAATAGAGGCTTTAGAAGCTTTAATTCAGCGCTTTGAAGATGATGCGTTTGTTGCTCTGGTTGATAAAGCCGATAAAGCAGCGCTTCTAGCGCAGGTTTTATCCTATGCCAACATGCCTTTGTTTGTTCGCACGTTAGTGATGCTTGATGGGAAGCGCACTGGCATTGTTTCTCGATTAGCTCATGCGATGGCCAAGGTGTCGGGAGAGCCAGAGAATTTCGTTAATCTGTATTTTGAGCGGCTTCAAGTGGTTTTGAGGGCAGGAGTTCATGGGCAGATTTTTTCTATGCAGAGAATTAAGCAGGTTGCTGAAACAATGAAATACATACAAGAGGATGCTTTATGAAAACCAATAAAGCCACTGCAATAGCTTTGGTTATTGCTCTTTCAGTAGGTGCGGTACCGTTATCTGCATCAGCTGCTACTGATGATGAGTGTGACATTGATAAAAGTATGCTGGCCATGCTTAAAGCAGTTAATAAAAACGAAGAGCGAATGATAAAAAACGGGGTCGAAAAACCAGTAAAGGGAGGGATCAAGAATATTGATGTTAAAGCTGGTGCCTGCTTGCCTGCCCTCGATATGTTTGACTCGCTAATGCGTATGCGCATGCCATCATTTGGCGCGCTCATGGGTGGTTTTTTCCAGATGATCAAGGATATGGCTTGTGAATTTGCCAACGACTTCCTTGAGGATGAAATTAATGGATTTGATCTGAGTATTGGTGATCCATACGGAATTGTTAGCGTAGGGATCGGCGGTACTACCAATGGTGATGGTGGAGTTGTAACTGAGTCTTATGACGTCGGCGCAATTGTTAAGGATGCTGCGGTTGATGCGATCAGTAATGCCGTTAAGGATCAGGTCGGCGGGATAACTGGTGGAAGTAGCTTTAGCTCTGGTATTTCAGGTCCTCAGGATCGTATACCTCGTATTGAAGACACAATTAATAGTGGGGTGGGCGATGCGTTTAAAGGTCTTTAAATTTTTTGTTTTTGGATTCATGCTGCTTGGCGGGAAGCAGGCTTATGCGGGGATTCCAATGTATTGCTATAACTGTCAGGAAGCCTCTTACAATGCAGGCCACTCTATGCTCGACGCTTTACGGAGCCAGACGGATGCTTTGCTAAATGCTTGGGATTACGCAGTTAAGGCAGATGCGAAATTAGAGTTAGCTAAGGACACCGCTATTCTAAAAACAGAGCGTGCGATTGCTAACGCGAAAACGTATGACCCCACGCTTTCAAAGCCTGATACGGCTTGCACCACCTTTAAGTCTGCAAATTTGCGGAGTGCTATCTCGGGTGGTGCGACTGGGAAAACTAAAGATGCAATCCTATCTATCTCTAAAGGACATAACTTGTCCTCTTCTCGGCTAAGCGAAACAGAGCCTAAGCGACAATACTTTGTTGATAAGGTTTTGCAGAGAATGGATGCAGAAAAAGAAGAGGATGTAGCAAGCAGTGCGAAAGTGATTTTGAGCGAACCAGTGCCGGAGGACAAGCTTGCAAAGCGATTAGAAGAAATCAGCTTTCTTACAAACCCGTTTCCTGTTGAAACCCCAACAGCTGAGGCGCTGAAACACATTAAGAAAAAGGGATCTACCGGGGATAAAGACTCGATGGCAAGAGTCCTTGTTAATAATGATCGGATTGAGCGGTCGCAAGCAATACTGTTGGCTGAAGAGTTAAAGAATGCGCAGATTTATGAAGCAAAGTCATTAGATGGCTTTGTTAAGCAAATCAAAGCTGCTGGTACTGATGAGCAGAAGGCAATGCTAAAGGGAAAGCTCAGCTCAAATCAAATTGATGAAGTAATTTCAACATACCGTGTCAAATCTCCTAAGTGGGTAGCTAAAACAATGAAGGTTGAGAGCGCTGGAGTACTGCGTGAGCAGGTTTTAATTCAAGCGGAGATCCTGAACCAGCTCTGGGAAATTAAAGATTTGCTCAGGACAACAAAACTGATGCAGGCATGGAGCGATACTCAAAATACGGTTCAGTCCGGTACAACAAAACAGTAGAGGTGTTTTATGTCTGTTAGTGATGACAACTTAGATGTAGCGCAGCAAGCTTTAATACTAGAGCCTGAAGTGAATGCCTTTATGGATACGGAACATCAAGATGATCGCTTGCATCCTGATTTTGATGAGCTTGAGGTGAAGGGAGGTGATGCTAAAAAACCGACCTTTGCATTTAACCCTGTTACTGGTTCCTTTGTCGGCGGCTCTTTGCAGGATGCAAGTAGTGAGGACGCTCAAGATAACTTTGATCCTTTTGAAAATGAGCCTGAGCAGGCCGATGATGCCATCAATGATGAGCTTATTAATGAACAGGAACAAAGTGAAGACGATGCCGGTGAAGTTTTTGAAGGAGAAGCGCCAGTAGATCCTACCGACAGTTTAATTGGTGACTCGAATTTTTTAAATAATGCTGTTGGGCAAGCTGCGAACCTAGGCTCTTTAGATGGCAACTTAATGAGTACGATCAACAATCGTGCTGCAAACATAGCTAGACAACCGTCGTTATCAGGTTTGTTCGCAAATTATTGCTCTAACAAAATAGCGTCTGCGCGTGAAAGCAGAAATAGCCGAGTTTTTGAACATAGGTTTAAAAATCTAGAAGCAATTGCTCAGAGAATTAGACCTCTTGATTTTGATTCAAGTAACCCGGAATCAGTGGCAAAAGCCAAAGAACACTTTAATACGGTTGGGCTGGGTGACGTTAAAACGCTTGAAGCTGCTTATCAGTCCGTTATGCAAAGCGGACACAAAATGGTAAATGCTTACAAAGCATCGTCTGCGTCAGACGCTAGTAATTTATTCCAAGAGCAAGTGTTAAAGCAAAATGCTCTATTTATCAAAGAACATGAAAGTCTACTGAAATGCATGAAAACAAACGCTGATAATGATAAGTCTCTGTTTGATGACTTCAAAGGCGGCTTAGGTAGTTTGTTTGAAGTCGCTAAAATGGCGCTTGCGCGTTTGAGCTTGCTGTTAGGTGCTGTGGCACAAGCAAAAGGGGAGCACAGTAAGCCAAGCGCTAATCGCGCCACGTCCGCTCCTGGCATGCGTTAAGGAGACCGTCAAATGATCAATATTCCGAACAAATGGGGCTTTTGTGACGATGTTTTTATTGTGCCTATTAAGGTTCAGGATTCCTTCTTCACTGCTGTGATGGATGCCCCTGAAGAGTGGAACAATTCACTTGTGGTATCTGGTTTTAAAAAAACGAATGAAGGTTGGATTAAGAGAGGTCTAGCAGATGAGCATGCGCTAGCTTATCTGTCTAATCAAGTTGCCATCAGGGATGTTGATGATGCTTTCTTTGATAGCTATTTTAATCCACAGCATGACAGTGAGTCAGAAAACTTGGCGATACCTTCTGAAATTGCAGAGGCGATTCAGTGGTTGTCATTGCAGGGTCGCCGAGGTCTTTTCTTTGAGTTGTCAATTTCATACCCAGAACTAACAGATGTCATGTTGTCGGGTTATTTAGAGGCTGCGATAGCTGGAGTATCCAATTCGGATACCGATGTTGTTTATGAGTTTGCTATAGAGCGTATTAAGTCGTTGTCGAATGATCCATTAAGCGAGAGCGTCATTCAGTTTGCGAAAGAAAAGAATATTGATCTGGTTGTTCAGTCGGATGATGTGTTAACGCCTCGTGGTAGCGTGCGACTGCGTCGCGGGCAGCTTGTTACATGGAATGATAATGGTGCCGAACACCAAGGCCGAGTGTCACGACCGCTGCGCGTTGGTGATGATGGTTGCTGGCTTCATAGTTTGCCGATTGCGTGGGTGGGTGGATATCCGTCTCCTAATGAAATATGGGTGTCCGCGAAGGCATTGGGTATAACGATTGAGCCAAGTGCGGCAGATACAGTTAAAAATGATGCTGATTATCTTGAAGCGGTAAGCTTTCTTGGCTCCCTAGAAAATAGCGCTGTTTCAGATTTAGCAAATCGCATATATCAGGCTCTTACACCACTGGTTACAGGAAGTCATATCTACCGCAACTCTTGGGTCGCCAATGGGAAATTATGGGGACATGAAAATATTGTAAAAAATAGCGCTCAAAGTAACCATAGAGTGATTGAGCTTGATGGATTGATATGCCCTATCTCGGACGAAGATAGGGTTTTGATTAAAAAGCTAAGTGATGCTCTTGATGTGATGAGTAAGCAAGAATACGGCAGTGATAGTGTAGAGCGAACAACGCTGTGTTTTGGTGGTGTACCAGGGGTAGATGGAGTGCCGTTGCTTCAGTATAGCCTTACGGCATTATTTCCAGCTGATAAACCGTCGATGTTTAATTCGGCAATCAGAGCTGTAAGGTTAAACGGTGACGTTAAGGCAAGCAGTGTTCTTGATAGCTTTAAAGCGTATCAAGTGGCGATGGCAGAAAACACAAGTGCTGTTCGTACTTATTCACCTGTTATCGAAGAAGGCGGCGGTGACTCTTCGTTAGTGGTTAGTGGCGAAATCTTGATACAAGCACTTAATTCAGTAATTGACCATGTTTATGGCGTAGAAATATTCAGAGATAGAGTGATTGAGCTTGGGCTTGAGAAAGGGTTCTCTTCGGAGTTTGTTTACAGGCTGCTTTCGTTTGAAGAGAGATCTATAACTGCGCAGCTAAAAGGGGTTACTCCGATTGGTGCTGACGGTGTTTTAGCTTGTCCAGTGCCTCGACTGTATAAGCAGGGGGGCGATAGTTTATACAAAACAGAAAGTTATCACGGACGTAATTATAATCGTGGTATTAAAGCTTGGCGCTACTCTACAAAAAGTCCATTACTGGTTAAGGATGCGATCAGTCGAATAGTAAGGGATGATTTAGAAACTGGCCTACCGAAATCTTATTACGGTTTGTCGGGACCGTCATTCGGGCATGGCAATGCGGAGCTTGATGCGATCGTTAAAAAGGCAGGCATTGGTCGTCTTTATGATTTTGAAGACAACTTCCATTTTGGTTTAATTAAAACGGATGTAATCTTTAAGCCAGGCGTTGATCATATTGCTGATGAGATATTGAAGTTTGATGAGGTGTTTAAATCTTTAGGTTCTTTTGACTTAAAGAAGGAAGGTACTAGCACTAATGTGCCGATGGATATTGAAGTTGAAAACGCACCGGCGCGGCAATTTTCTCAAGAAGCCTATGACTCATGGCTTAAGTACTCGAAAAGCTTTGTTGATGCGATGCGTATTTCTTTGGTTCCAAATAAAATTATTGCATACGATCAGGAGGCATTAAAAAACATCATTAACGGTGAAATTACACGCCAATGGGGTGTTTTTTTAAGTAAAACAGGATTCGACGAAACAGGGTTGAACGATATTCGCGAGAGCGTTTTGAAATCAGTTAAAAGCGCTGTAGCAGGGGGGGCGGTTCGAGATGCTCATTTTTCTAATGCTTTGCTGGATGGGATGATTTTTAGAATCACAAAGACGGCGCGCAAGGTTTCTTGGCGACATTTCCAGGTTAATTCGCTTAACATCCAGAACGAAGTCAGCGATTGGCGCACCGAGCCTAGAGGAGCGATGCTTGATCACGCTTACATTGAGAACTTTGGAACAAAACGGGGTGGGCCTCGGTTAGTTATTGATCTGCTGTCAATCGCCGATCCAGAGTTGGCCGGCAGACTTTATAATATTGGTAGTGAGCTTGATCAATCTATCAAGCATCCGGAGAAAATTGGCGATGAAACTGGATACCAAGATACCGGTGTCGTAACAGGCTTTGCAATTAAAGACTTGCGAGCAATGAATATTGACTCTTTGCTGGCGGCTACGGGAAGTATGTCATCTACCCAGCGTGAAAAATACGTTAAAAAAGACCTATATTTTCCTAGGCCAGTAATGGCTGATCTTAAAGAGAAAGGTTGCTGTCCAGCGGTTGCTGCATTTTTAGATCAAGCATGGGTCATGCTGCCATCAAAGCCATATAGCATGATAACCAGTGATGTAGAGTTTTATGGGCGGTTACTAAGCGCAACTAAAGATGCGGTGAATGCTTTTTTAGATCACGAGAGCAACATGCTTAAAAACGATAACAATGCAGCTTTTCTTGAGATATATGAAGATGAAATGGAAAAATCTGGTGTCAAAGATTTGGTGCGTGGACAGGATTGGGATAGAAGATCTTTTTACAGGAAAGGAACAGTTTTTAAAGGTTTAAGTTACTTCACCTCTTTTGGCATTAGAGATGGTTACGATAAAAGAACTCTAGCTTTGACTGGGCCTTCTTTTGGGTCGAGATTTTATATCAAAAAAAACGGTGAGCTCTTAAAGGCGGGGGACTTGTCGTGGGAGAATTTGCTACCTAAAAAAGCAAAAGCACCAACCAGTGCGGGGGTTAAAAAATCAATAAGTCCCGATATTCGTACCGGTGAGGATTATCGTAAAGGCAGAATTCTTGATAGTGAGGATTTTATTAAAACCTTTGGTTTCAGTGGCGTAGAGTTTGGCAATTGGACGAATCAGGCTGAGCGTGAAGCTCATATCAATTTATCTTATGACTCTATGCTCGACTTCTCAAAGGTGCTTGAATGCGAGCCTATGGCGCTTAGCCTGGGAGGGCGACTAGGGCTTTGCTTTGGTTCTCGTGGAAGAGGCGGTAAAGATCCAGCGTCTGCTCATTATGAGCCAACGAATATGGCGATTAACTTAACACGCAGATCAGGTGCGGGCTCCCTAGCTCATGAATACTTTCATGCGATTGCAGGTCATTACGGGGAAATTGAATCGGGTATCAAGGGTGCGGATTACAGTGAAAAAGTAGGGAACATGCTTTCTCAATTTAGTGCCGTTTTGTCACCTACACCGTTGCTGCGTAAAGATATGCAGGAAGCGTTTTTTGATCTAATGAAAGCCATTATTTATAAGCCAGTTATCGGGCAAGAAAGCTCGACGGATATATCAGCTTATACACAGAGGTCTCATATGTATGAGTCGTCTATTGATTTGGATCGTGAGAGTGGAGGCTCTGATAAGTACTGGAGCCTGCCGCACGAGTTGTTTGCGCGATCTATGGAGGTTTGGGTAGGGGTGGAACTTGCTAAGAAAAATGCTCGAAATGATTATTTAGTTTCGGCTGGTAAGCTGTTGCTGGAAAACAAACTTTACCCTGACGCTGAGCATATCCAGCGTATTTCGCATTTTGCGGAGAAGTGGGTAGGTGCTTTGCGTACAGAGCTTAGCCAAGTACAGCACCCGTATTTAGGTGCAGTAGAAATCCCCGTCTTTCACTCAAAAAACAAAGTGCGACAACCGCTAAATCAGTATGCGCTTGAGAGTTTTGTGCAGCAAGAAATGAATCAGCTGTTTGGTAAGATTAAGCCTAGAGTTGCTTTTAGTAATGATGATGCCTCGTCTAGCGCAGGCACTTACGATTTTATTAAAAACCTTATGGTGCTAAACCTGAAAAGCGCTAATCGCGATACCTTCTATCATGAGGCTTGGCATGCTTGTCACTCGACAATGTTAAGCCAGGATGAGCAGCATCTCTTGCTGAACACGTTTACTGATGAAGCCGTGAAAGCTTTTGTGATCGAAGTGATGACTGAGCACAATTACTCCGAAGAGGCTGTAAACGACGCGCAAAACAATCCACTTGAATTACAAGCTTATGCATTTGAGTTGTGGGCTGCCGGAAAAATATCTCTTAGCGATTCACGAGCGGAACAAATGTTTGGTGATGTAAAAGAGATTTCAGATGCTGCTGCTAATATTTCAAATACGTTCCCTCTTAAGGATGTGGAGGCGTTATTTGAAAGGTTTTATGGCGGTGAGTTAGCCATGGAGAAAGATCAGCATGTTTCTAATAGCGCTGAATATGCGGATGATCTGGGAGTGTTCGGTGGGGTGATGCATGCGCCGTTGCCAGAGGTAAAGCAGCGCGGTATGTCGATGTAGTTTGGAGCGGTGCGAAGCTACTTCGCACCGCTTTTTCTGCTATTAATCTTCCAGCATTACTTTCCACTCTTCTAAATCAAGCTTGCCGCTTGAGACTTTTACGTTGCCGTTTTTGTTTTCAACGAATGTCAGAGGCGTGCCGACGCGAGCTTGGCGCACAACTTCCGCAAAAATCACATTTGTTTCTTTTGCCTTGGCAAAGTCGCTTTCATTAAGTGTTTTATATAAATCGCTTAATTTTTCGTTTGAGATGGATTTTTTCATAAACTGATCAAGTAAATCACGACCTGCTTTAGGGTCCTTTTGCGTTTCGCGCATAAGTAGAGCCGCTGCTCCCCAGCTGCGCTGATTCAAATAAACCGGAATCCAATTAAAATTGATGTTGTGCTCTTTTGCAGCAGCTTCCATTTCCTGATACTGCTTAATACAGTACGGGCAATCAACATCGAATAATACGTTAGCTGTACCTTCAGGCTGATCATTAAAGTTGAATGTAACAAAAGGGTTTTTATGCAAGCGTTCTAAGGTCTGCTTGCGTAGCTCGGCTGAGGTGCTTGGCGCTTGTTCAGATTGTGCTTGTAGTGGCAGAGCTATTTCATTTTGTTGAGCATTATTTAACTGATCGGGCGACGCATTTTTTGCAATTTGATTTTCTGCTGTCTGCGGTGCGGGAGTCACGCCGACCCAGCTTCGTTTGCTCATGAGGGGGCCATTTAAAAAATGATCCCCGTCAGGCAGCACATAAACTATGCCTTTTGATTTTGGATCGTTGGCAATAGTGAGCATTTCCACTTCTAGCAAACACGATGTGCTTACCGAGATTTGTAAAGCTTCTGCGCTAAGGATCTTTGAGTCAGGGAAAAGACGCTTCATTAACTCAGAAGCTTGTGCTTCAGTCGCTACTTGAGAGCAAATAGAGGTCGTCTGTGCGCTTGCAGAAAATGATGTGCTTAAAGCTATTAACGTGGCTGTAATCACTACTGAGGTTGCTGTTTTTTTCATGGTCATTACCGTAAACTCGCGGGGTTAAATAAAACGATATACTGATAGTACACCAAACTGATAAATGGTGGTACTATTCGTGTAAATACGAGCTGAGTGAATTAATTAATGAGGTTAAGTGATTACGTTCAAGAGCTGCCAGTGGCTTCAAGACGCGAGTTTAGGCAGCGTTTGGCTGATGCTCACGGCTTTTCTGTCTCGTTGATTCGCAAGTGGGAGAATCACCCGCCGCCTGAGTCCTGGGATCAGCAAAAAATCGCATCAATGAGTAGAAAGCATCCTGCTGATATGGCTGCGATGAAAATAACAGAAGACCAGACTGGTGGAAAAGTTACGCGGTTTGATCTTCGTCCTGAAATTTGGGGTTCATAGTGACTAAAGCATCCGAAGAAACGAAAAAGAAAAATGAGTCGACAGCATTAACCCCAGGTGATTTGGAGCTGCTAAATCACCATGGAACGGAAGGATTGATAAGAATCGGATTGCAGGCCGCTCATGAGAGAGTGACGAAGAATCGCATTATCTTAGCGTTAGGTGTTTTCCTAGGGTTGTCAGTGATAACAAACACGGTCTTGAGCGGAAAGAAGCTTGAGCCTATTTTGCTTGGCGAAACTAGCGACGGTCGTATTCGACCGCTCCCCCTTTTGAGTGAACCGCTTTACAGCCACAAGGATATTTTGGGGTGGAGTGAGCGCTGCGTAAAAGATATTTACTCTCTTTCGTATGTGGACTGGCGCACAACTATTCAGAACGAAACATTTTGTCTTTCGGACGCCTCTCGATCTGGTTTTGTTGATTCTCTTGATAAGGTCGGGATTCTTAAGTACCTGACTCCAGAATTGCAAGGGGTGGTGTATGCGACGCCAGGGGCGGCGGTGTTGCGCGCGTCAGCCAAAACAGATGGTGGGTACAATCAGTGGGTGGTTGATGTTCCATATACGGTAACAGTTTCTGGTCGTAATTCTGGTCGAATAGAGTTGGTGATGACGATGGAAATTCGTCGTGTATCACTAACATGGCGCGAGTCCGGAATATGGGTGGATCGCTACGTGGTTAAACCAGCAGGGGTTAGGTAACTGATGAAAAAGCTAGGGGTTTTAGTTTTGTTGTGCGCTGCTCATTTAGCTGCCTTTGCAAATGACAATGATCAGCAGGCTCAGGTTAGAAAAGACGAGCCGGAAAAAACACTTGCTGAAAGACAAATGGATTCTGTTTTGTCTGCTTCGCCTCAAGCGATTTTGAGAATGCGTAGTAGTATTCAAAATACAGCAGCCGCTAAAAGAGCGCCGATACAGGAGGACTACGACCCTGCTATCTCGCAAGATATTTTAGACTTGGAAGATATTTTTGACTTGACTTTAGAACCAGGTGATTTAGCGCCGCGAATTTTCATATCAAGGTTTCAAAGTACAGCCGTCTCTTTTGTGGATGCGTTCGGTAATCCTTGGCCGATCCGAAAGGTTTCTAACTTCATGGGGAACCAGATTGATATTGATCGCGCAGTTGAGGATGAACAATCCTCTAGTGCAGCTGAAGACGGTGATGGCGGCGGCGGAATAGCTTTGGATGACCCACAGGCTGGTTCGTTCGCTATGACAGCTTTGAAGCATGGTGTAGTCGGTAATATTACTGTGTATTTAGTGGGGCTTCAAAATCCTATTGCCATCATTGTGAATGGCAAGCCATCTATGTTCCATAGAAATGCAACTTTACGGATTGCTTCAGCTGGCCCTCAAACAGATAGAGCATCGCTGTATCAAGATACAAGTGTTCGATTGGGAATGGCCCAAGAGCCTGATCTTAATAATGCGCTGTACGGTATAAGTCCAAGCGCAAGCGAAACAATGGTCCTTGATGGAGATAATGGGCGTGCATGGATTAAAGGCGAGTATTTATACCTGCAAACAACGCTGGCGGTTTTTTCTCCCAGAGTATTAGCAACATCGCACGGAAACGGAAAGTACAGAGCTTATAAGCTACCTAAAACAACTAGATTTACAGGCACAAATGAAAGCGGAAGAACGCTGTCCGTTCGCGTAATGAGAAGCCCTGCTGTCATTGCAGAGAAAGGGGAGTAGGGGTATGAGCGACAACATTAGAGACGACGAGCTGGACTTCGGTTTGGCAGCAGAGACAAGTGCTCAGCGTGATTCTATTTCGGCAGGTCCTGTAAGGGGTGCAGCTGCTCTGAAAGGTTTGTATGCGAAGGGTAACAGGAAGCGCTTATATGCCTATGTGGCCGTAGGTATTCTTTTGTTATCTGCGCTTATCTACACCTTTGTAGGTGCGGAAAACCCAGTTGAGCGCGGACAGGTTGGAGTTGTTCAGGCTGGAGCAGTAAGTGGTCGAGAGCAAGGCAAGCGCAGCATGATTGATCGCGAAGAGGCTGTTCGTTACAACACCGAACAGTTAGAGAAAGAACAGTTGGATAATCCGTATGCACACCCTGTTATTACAACTGACGAAGATGATTACTCTCCGTTTGAGGAGAAATCGGATTTAAAAACACCGGGTCGCCTTAGTGAGACAGGCAGTACTGAGACAAATGGTGCGCAGCAGGGGCGTGCGGCAACTGAATATTACGATGAGGCTGCTGTTCAAAACGCTAACACTCTTGTGATGTCTTTGATTGATGAGGAAGCGATAAATCCCGTGTTGAACAAAGTTTCGTGGTCTTATGCTAAGCCTAAATCTAGGGCTGTGTTGCCTGAAGCATTAAATGATGATCGTGATTTAAGCGTTGATGATAATAACTCTACAAAGACGTGCGCTGTCCCGGGCGTGCGAGCAGGAACTAGAGTGATGGCAACTGCTGACATGGCTGTTAATAGTGATGTTGGTGGGCCTATTTCTTTAACTATACGCAATGGTCGGTTACGGGGCTCTCAATTGATCGGCAGTTTTGAGCGCAAAGATGTGTGGTTGCGTATTGAGCTGTCAACGCTTGTGGGGCCGAGCGAGACAATCAGCACAAGCGCAATTGGACTGGATCTCGGTACAACGCTAAATGCTGTCAGTGGGAAAGTTGATCGGCATACGCTTTATCGCTACGGCTGGTGGGGATTCGGTACAACTTTGTCAGCTATTGGTAAAGCAGCTACAGCAAACACAAACACCACATCTTATGTGAGTGATGGTGTGGTTACTGAAAGCTCATCAAAAGATACAGCAAGAGAAATTAAAATGGCGGTTGGGTCTTTAGGTGAAGAGCTTGGCGAAGTCATGCGTGAGCGAATTAACCGACCAATCACAGTATCACTAAAGGTTGATGATGAAGTGGGTGTCTTTTTCCTCGAAGATGTTTGCCTTGAATCGAAAAACTAAGGAATATTTAAATGACTGATAAAGATAGTTACGGCTTTGATAAAGATGACATGGAATCACTCTCTATTGATGGGCCTCTACAGGATTTGTCTGCTAATGCGGCAGAGCAAGACCAGGCTGAAGGAAAAATAGATAGCCAGCAGCTTGAAGATCTAGGATCAGCAGGGCGAGACGATATCCTAAACGAGCGATTTAAAGAAAAGAAAAATAATACGGGCTTAATTTTAGGGGTTAGTGCGGTTGCTCTTACTCTGATAGTGACGCTGGGCGGGTATTTTTTTGTAGCTCCTCTGGTTTTAGGGCGTGGAGCACCGACAAACGAGTTTCAGTCCCCTCCAAATGAAGTTGAAGTGCCTGGTGCTTTCTCGTTTTCTGAGTCGAAAAATATAGAGCCTCCTTCTGATGATGAAAGCTTTAGTGATTTTGGAATTGATGAGCCAAGCTCGTTTACGAGAGGTGCAGATTTGCCGAGTGAAAGCGGATCTGAATCAGTAGCATTTTCTAGCGTGAGTCACGCTCGAAACAATGACATTGTTCCTGAATCTGTAGAACCTGCCCTTCCTGATGAGGAGTACCCTTATTCAGATGACTTAGAAGGTGATGGTGATGTGGTTATCAGGTCGGAAATCAGTGAAGAAGAGCAGATGTATGACAACATCTTAGCGGAAGCAGGCACCATTGATGTACCACATGACGCAATTAAGATTGATCGAAATGTAGTCAATATGGAATTGCAAGTTAAGCGTATTAGCCGTGTCGAACTGGATATTGCTGAAACTCGTAAATCGCTAGGTGATATGTCTCAGGTTATAGGCGCAATTCAAGAGCAAACTTCAAAAATCGCAAAAGCTCTTGAACACAGCACTGAAAACAATCAGCGAATCAGTAGTGAAATAAAGCAGCTGTCTGCGAAAGTTGAAGGGCAAATTGAGTTACAGAAAGCTGACATTGCTGCATTAAAAGTGGATATCAAAAAGCGATCAACAGTATCTGTTGAGGCAGCTAAAGTAAAAGAACCTCAGGCTGTGGCGGCTCGGAATGTAGCGCCTAAATCAACCCCTGTTTCTGTTCCACCAGCCGCACAAAAACCAGTGACTTTGCCGGCACCTGCTGCACGGCCTGTAATGGTTAAAGCTCCAGCGCCGAAGCCTGCAGCAGCACGGCGGACTTCGTGCGCGGCGGGTAATGTTTCTGAAAACTGGCGAGTGAAGGGGGTGACTCCATCATCTGCTTATGTTGTGCGCATTCAGGATGGTCAGGGGCTGTATTTAAAACAGGGTGTATCTCTGCCAGGCTTTGGCACTGTAAAAAGCTTTAACGAAATTGATCGAAGCGTTTGCACTTCAAGTGGAATTGTGAGGCGCTAATGGGGGACTTAAGCGGATTGGGGAAGGGGATTGGTGATTTATTAATCAACCTAAGCTCTGAATACCCAAGCTTGTTAGACGGGATTTTGATTTTAATTGCTGCCGCAGGAGTTTTTATTTGCGCTTCGGCTACGTTTGACGTGATGCGGATGGGAAAGCCTGAATACCAGATTAAAGGTTCAAGCATATTTTGGAAAATGCTCGCAGGTTCAAGTCTTGTTGATTTGATGTTTTTTGCAAAGGTTTGGACGGGGACCTTGTGGTCAGAATCTAATCCGCTTGGAATATCAGCCTATGTTGTTGCATCTGGGGATGGTGATTACAGTAAGCAAGCAATGATGGCGGCTATGGGAATCATTGTAATCGCAGGGTATGTGACTTTGGCGAGAGCTTATTTTGGTATGGCTCGTTTGGGTTCATTATCAGACGGGTCAAGATCGGAAATGGTTGGTTTTATTGTTTCTCGAATTGCAGCAGGTTCATTAATGGTAGCGATTATTCATGTGGCTAAGGCTGTAGATAATAGCGCCGGTTTTAACTGGATTCCCAGTTAGTTTAAAAAAGAAGGAAGGTAATAAAATGGTAGACGAAATTTTGCTAAACAAGAAAAAAGCAAACAAACAAATCTTGAAAGGAGCTTTTACCGGCCTTTTATCATTGGCGGTGCTGTTCTCTGAAGCAGCAATGGCTGGTGGATTTAAGATTAGTAATCTGTCGCGTGGGTGGTTAGATGAGGCTGGAGAGGTTGTTCCCGCAGTTCTAATCATCGTTGCAGGGATCGGAGTGATTATCGCCAGTATTGCGGTCATTTCAGGAGTTATGGCGAAAAAGAATCAAGAGCCTTTGAAATGGCAGTTATGGGGTGTAATCGGAGGCGCTTTGGCTGTGATTGTGCCTGTCTTGATTTTAGCAACCGCAGGCTCAGTTGGATCAGGCCAAGGTAATGCTAGCGGCACTCTTAATCAGTTAAATATCAAGTATTGAGCTGGCCTGCATACAGCCTGGATTTAAATCTAGGCTGTTCTTAAGTGAGGAGTCCTAATGATTGGCATTGTGAGAAATGAAGCGCTTGCAGGTAAGATAATCCGTGGGTCTTGGCTCGATAATCCTAAGCTTAAAGACATCGGTTACGCTGTTATCAGAAAGCATAATTTCACATGCTCAATTTGTGGAACTCAAAGCAGATCGTCCAAAAAACATCCAAACGGAATGATGGTGCCTGCTTGTTTGGAGCATTCAGGTCTGGCAGCTATAACCTTGGCGAAATCCACCTGTCTTTGCCCTTTGTGCGCCTCATCTTTAGCGACGAACTGGAGTGTTGTAGGGACTGTTTTAAAAGGTGAGCCAGTGCCTGCGCCGGGTTTTTTAGTTTATTTGCCTTTCAAATCTCAAGAAGAAGTTATCCGGCTCGCTACTTATACGCTGGTTTGCTTGCAGAAGCCTAATGATCATCCTCTTTTTTCTGTAGCTACAGATATAGACATAGTGATGACAGGGCTAGCTGATGAAGTCAGTAAGAAAATACCTATTTATGACGGCACGAATGCCGATTTTGTGAAGGCATTAGCTCTTTTGCCCGACGAGTATTATAACCAGCGCTCACAGATTATTGGGGCTTTGCGTTGGTGGCCGAATATGAATTATTGGACTGAGTTTGGGCGTTATATATCTGCCGCGACCTTTGATGAATTTGAAAAGGATTTTGGCCTCGATACAAAAACTTCTGTGTTAATGCAAAATAACCATGAGGAATCAGAATGAGCGAATTAAGAATTGGGGTCGCTTTGTTTTTAGGCGAGTCGCCCTATAGTGCGGAGGGAAATTTTGCTTGTGAATATCAAGGTCAGACGTTTGAGTTTTTTTCAGTTAGCGATTTGCCGTCTCAAACATTATGGATTACAAACGCAGATCTTGGCGATCTTATAGAACTCGGTTTACATCGAAACCCCAAAATTGCTCATGATGGCTATTTTCGCACTCGGATTTCACAAATCAATCAAGAGCTTGGTCTAGATGCTTTAACACTGGAGCAGCAAGCGGCTTTTCTTGCTGAGTTGCTTGGTTCAACTGCAGAAATGGCGAGAGTTGAATTGAATTTAACTCAGTATCCGGCAACAAGTCTTGCCCAAGCAGTAGGTCAGCTGCATGGCTACCGTGAGCATCCGAAGGGTACTCCTGTTTTTACAATAGCTGAGCAAGCTTGCCAGCGCTACACCTCCACAGAACGCGCCAGACGAATTGAGCATGCGGATATTTTTTCGTTTTGGATGCCTCGTTATGAGTGGGCTAATGAATTATTAGAAATGGGGTTGCCTGTAAGCGAGAATGCGCAGGTTATCGCTCCTCATAACTTACCCGCAGCTGGGCGTGATGCTATAGCTCTTGTCGAGTGGGCGGAAGAAAATAAAATCCCTCTTTTTGCCAATATCAGAATTAATCAAGTTGAAGAAACAGTTGGGCGATTAATAAATTATGGGGCGGGAGCCCAAGGTATTAATGCTAATGGCTATGATGCTAGAAATCAGCGGGAGTGGTGTGCTTTACCAGAGCTATCTGTCCTTGCCTATTCAGGTGATATCGAGATTTTAAAGGTTGTGACAGCTGGCGGGTGGGCGCGACCAGGCTTGCATTTGAATCGGTCGAAATTTGCACGGGTGTCCTACAGTTATGGACTTTTATGCGAAAACATTTGGAGTGGGCTTACAAGAAAGCCGAATGATTTTAATAAGTCTTCTAAAACCTTACAGACAGCATGGATGCAATCAGTTGAAAGAATGAAGTGCCTGCGCGTTGCCGAGCGCTTATCGGGTATCGGTATGGATATCTTAAGTTACGGGAATGGGCGTATTTCTGTTGCGTGCCCTATTTCTGTTAGAGCATTGATTCCTCAAGTCGCACTCGAAGAGTCGATGCTTTACCCTACATTCCTGAAGGATTTGGATTTTTATAGCGCTGCTGGTAACAGCGAACCTTTTGCAATCATGCAAGGATTGATGGCTAGAAGAGAATACGCTCGTATTCTTGAGGTCAACAATAAGGCTCTTCAAGACTTTAAGGCTCGCAAAAATGAAACTTAACCCTCAGCAATTAGCTGCTGTAGAGCACCCTGCTGATTCTTCGCTATTAGTGATTGCGGGGGCAGGATCGGGCAAAACCACGGTCATAGCTGAACGAGTGATGAGGCTTTTAAACGTTCATGCGGGTACTGATAAAAATGTACTGATGGTTACTTTTTCAAATAAAGCAGCAAAAGAAATGAAAGAGCGAGTTAAGCGGCTGGGGGGGCGGGACGGGGTGATATTCCATACTTTCCACTCGTTCGGATTATCACTTATGCGAGATAACCCTGAGGTTTATAAGCTCAATAAAGACTTCTCAATTCTTAATGAGTCAGATATGGCTCGCAGTATTCGGCATATCGCAAGTAAAAATGGATTAGCCCCAGCTAAGAATCTAAGTCGTGAAGATAAAAAACGCTTAAACCCACTGAAGTGGCTGAACACATGGAGCTTGGCGAGGCAGGCCGGCTTTAATGTCGATAACGCTGATAACAAAGCAGAGCTAATTGATAGGCTCACGAATACACATAAGTTAAGCGAACCAGAAGCAAAACTTGCTTATTCAACACTGCGCGCCTATGAGTCCGTTAAGCGCAATACAAGTAGCGTTGATTTCGATGATTTGCTGTATTTACCTTTGTTTCAGCTAGCAAAGAATGAAAGCTATCGTAAAAGCGTACAGTCGGGTATTGGTAATGTTGTGTGTGATGAAACACAGGATTCAAACCGTATTCAAACGGAGTTGATTCGTTACTTGGCTCAAAATCATTGCGCGGTAACGTGTGTTGGTGATGATGATCAGTCAATTTATGGATGGCGTGGGGCTGACGTAACAAACTTAAAGCGTTTTGTAAGCTATTTTAAAGCGGATCAGTTGAAGCTAGAGCAGAATTACCGCTCTACCCAGGCGATAGTGAATAGTGCTAGTCGTCTAATTGAAAGTAATCTTAGTCGACTACCAAAGACACCTTTCTCTGGTGGCGATGAGGGCGTTTTGCCTGAGCTGAATCAATATAGTGATAGTTACGCTATGGCTGATGCGTTGGCTGCCCGGTTAGCTAGTGCCATCAGCGCAGGAGAGCGACCAGATAGTTTTGCTGTACTCTATCGTACTAACAGAATGGCGCTGTTGTTAGAGCAGTCGTTAAGGCGTGCAGGAGTGCCATACGTTGTTGTTGGAGGGATGTCTCTCTTCAATAGAGCAGAGGTCGTAGGAGTTACTTCAGCGCTGCGTCTTGCTTCTAACCCAAGAGATACTTTTGCATTAAAAAATTTAACGCCATTTATTGACGGTTTTGGTGATATGAGTTGCTATACCATTTGCGAATGGATAGAGGCGAACGAGGACGCGACGCTTTATACGCTCCCTGATGAGCTGCCTGGCGTGCCGCCAAAGGGAATGGCTGCAATCAAAAGCTTGATGAGCGAGATGACTCTTGAGGCTTTGATGTGCGACGATCCTAAAGAGTTTATTGAGTGGGCCTCGTATGGAACTTTAAAGATTATCAGTCGTGAGAAAGACGAAGAGCTTCGCGATAAAAAAATAGATCATCTTGGAATGATGGCTGATGATATTTCAGCTGAGGTAGCTGAGCGTGAAGATCTGGAGCCCGTTAGTTGGCGCGCTGTGATGCTTGAAGTGGCTCTGAGAGAGGTGCGCCAATCAGAGTCTGAGTTGGGAAGTGTCACTCTAAGCACCATTCATAGGTCAAAGGGGCTAGAGTGGGATAAGGTTATCGTTGCCGGTGCTAGTAATGGTTTGTTCCCGATGGAAAGCCGCGATGAAGAGGATGAAGAAGCCGGGTTTGTACATTATGAAGAAGAGCGTCGAATTGCTTATGTTGCTTTGACACGAGCGCGTAAAGAGTGCACTTTCTTACATGCTGATAAATACCGATTTGCCGGATCAGAAAGTAGCGAAAAAATTTATGAGCCATCTGCGTTTCTAGGTGAAATGGGGGTTGCATTTAAGCCTTCTTTTTCTGTGCAAAATGACTTTGATACAATGCCATCATTTGATATGAAAAAAATTGAAACCTTTCTAAGGGCGGGAATGTAAAATGACTTATGGAATTGTAGACAAATTAATGGATGGTATTGATAGTTTTAAAGGTAATTTACGCGCTTGGACTAAGGCGGACCATACTCAGTACTTTCCGATAGCCTGCCCTCAAAATCGCTATGCGTTATCTTTACATAACGGCTCTTTATTAAGTGTTATCCGCATTGATGGTTACATGGGGCAATATTTCCCGCATGATTTTTCGGTGCTGCAACAAAAATGGAATAACTTTCTTAAAACCACTGCAAACGACAAAAGCGCAGCTGGTTTTGATCTGTATTGGTCGTATGAATACGATCCTGATGGTATGAAAGGGCAAGCGTTAGAATATCGTGGCCGTATGATTAACGCAGCCAAAAGACGAGGTTTGGATATCCAAGATATTCTTGAAGAGGAAGCTAATGTCTATGGAGATATCTGCGCCATCGAATCGCAGTACATCTTGGTAGTTACACATCTTGACGCTCTGCCAAAGGTGGATCGAAAAGAAGCATTAAATAAGCGCCGTGAAGCAATTAGAGGTCAGCTTAAAGGATCTGATTCGATTGTTCTTGGTGCAGGCATTGCTGCTATAGAATCGGCACATGAGTCGCATGTAAATAAAATTCAGACGTTTTTAGAAAACACTGAGAGAAAATATGTATGTGAGCGCCTCGACACTTACGAAGCGCTTAAAGCTATGCGATGCTCATTTGATCCGTCTACTGCAGGGAGTGGATGGGCAGCGCGGCTCAAGCCGTCTGATACTCGGTTCCGCTCTACTGATAGTATTGCGGCTTTTGGGCGCGACAATCAGAAGTCTGGCGACAAGGTGCTTGATTGGAGCGTTGCTTTTCCGCCGAAACTGTCAGGCCAAATGATCCGCGATAATGTAGTGGATCTAGGTTTGTATTCTGTTGTTGGTGATAGAACTTATGCCCCGCTTTATGTTGATGAGCTGGCAGTTGATCCCGAGCCTCTGCATTTACTATTAAATATGTGTTTTAAATCGCGCCTACCCGTGCGTCTTGTTTACTCGCTTACGTCAAATTCTGCTCAAGCAAACTATTGGAACAAGTTGTTTGCAAGCATCTTCACGTTTGCGTCTAAAAGCAATCGGCAGATCACCAAGGCAGTCAAAGCTATGGAAAGTTATGAGGAAAGTGGGGGCGGTGCTATTTTTGGGTACGGTATTTCTGTAACAACTTGGGCTAAAACAGATGTTACTTACCAGAGTGATGGATCGCCGATTTACGCGACCACTCAGATACAAAAAAGAGCGCGCGAGCTTGAAACTTACATGCAACAATGGGGGGGGCAACAGCTTAATAATATATTTGGATGTACTGTTGAAGCTGTGATGAGCGCAACACCAGGTTACATGATCCCGTCCGCAACCCCTCTGGCTCCGCAGTTTGATCTCGACATTACGACTCAGCTTCCAATTATGAGACCTGCAAGAATATGGAATCCTGACAACTCTATATGGCTACGGTCTAGTGACGGAGTATTACTTCCTTACCAACCATTTAGTCCAAAACAGACCGCTATGTTGACATTGGTGATGGGGGGGATGGGGTACGGTAAGTCGAATCTGATATCAGAGCATATTTATTACTTTGCCAATCATCCTGAAGCTGAAGATATTCCATATATACGAGGCATGGACTTTGGAGCCTCCAGCAGTGGGGTGACTGATATGATCTCAGCGTCGCTCCCTGAAAACCAACGGCATAGAGTTATATTTCAGCCTTTCACAAATAATGGAACCATGATTAAAAACATGATGGATACGAGGCTAGGCTGCCGTTATCCACTTGAAGATCATTCTAAGTTCTTGGTGAACTGGCTTCTGATTTTATGTGATAGCTTAATTAAGGATGCTGGTGTTCCAAATCTGATAGCTGTTCTAAATGCGGCTATTAAGCGAGCCTACGAAAAAGCAGATAGTAAAACGCATTTTTATACAAAGCGTAAATTTGAAGTAGATTATGCAGATCCTCTGGTTTTGAAAATGCTTGATCGTATTGAGTACAAGCTTGACCGCCTCACTGATCACTGGGAAGTGACGGATGCGCTTACTGTCTGGGGTTTAGCAAACAATGATAATGAGGTGCTGCATGCTGCAAAGCTTGCACAGCGCCATGCCGTACCTCAATTTTCTGATTTGATTGAAATTTGCGATAGCTTGTCTCAGCAGTTTAAGGATATGCCGGATATCAACGGCAAGCCTTTGCCTGCGGCTGTTTCTAATGCCTTGATGAATGCTAATGGTCAGTTCCCTTGTTTTTCTGGTGTGACCAACACTGACGTATCAGAAGCGCCTATTTGTGTGTTTGATATGAGTGAAGCATTTGGTCGGGGTACGTCTGAATATGACGATTGGCTTCGTAGTGTGTATTTTGCAGTTGTTTACCGTCTGTTAACAGAGGACCTGTTTGTTAATAGAGAATTAAGTGGTGCTGAGTTAGAGAATGATCAAGATAAGCTTGGACTTTCAGATCAAATGTTAATCTGGCACTTGAATTTTTTGGCTAAGCAAGATCAGGCGATGAAGGTGTACTGGGGAGATGAGCTGCACCGAGTAGGAAAGGTTAGAGGTGCTTTTGATATTATTGACTCGATGGCTTTTGAAGGGCGCAAATATAAGGTAGGTATTATGCTGGGTACTCAGATGCCAGAGCATTTCCCGCCAAACATGCTTAAGCTGGCTGAGAGTGTTTTTATCTTCGGGGTAAGTCAGTCGGAGGGGAATGCTGATGTTGTTCGGGATTTGTTTGGCTTGTCAGAGGATGAGCGAAGTGCAATTCTCAGTATAACTAAGCCGTCACAAAGCAAGGGTGCTGAGGTGTTCTGTATACATAAAACAGAGGTCGGTACTCAGCGATTGAAGCTACACTTTCAAATGGGGGGGATTAAACGATGGGGTTTTGCGACAGAGGCGGAGGAGCGAGGCTTGCGAGGCTTACTTTACGCAGAAGGACCATCAACGTCATGGGCTCGCGAGATTTTAGCTAAGCGTGTTCCTAGTGTAAATAAGGCTATTGATCTTGAGGTTAATAAGAATCCAGAGCTCAGTAAGCCGCAAGCGATTAGGTTGATTGCTGATAAATTATTGGCCACGTTAACATGACTGAAATCAATAAAATCACGGATAGTGGCACAGGGGCACTATAAGTTTGTGAACTGGTTCGTCTTTTCTCTAATTTAGAGTACTATGCGAGCCAAATTAACACATAAATACATACTAACCTTATATTAGCTTGTGCTTATACAGAGGGATGGAGTGAAAATGCTGATTGCCAGTTATTTTGTTGCTAGAGATGATAGCGGTGCGCCTCTGTGCATAGCTGTTGAGGGGGTTTTCCTTGATGGATACGAGGCGAGAGAAAGCGACCTAGATATAAAGGTCGATCGTACTGACCTTGTTCAAACCTTTGAGCAAGACGGCTATCTGGATGGATTTATTTTACCAGATCTGCCGCATGACATTGTGAACCTCTTGGGAGCTGGAGGGTCTATAGATATTGTCGATCTTGTGGCTAATCAGCATTTGTTGTGCACGCTTACTCAGCACCGCAACTATGTAGCTAACGGCTAATAAGCACTGGTTAAGAATGCTTTGATCGTTTATTCAAGAGGTTTTTTATGACGTATGTTAGTGGTGTTCAGAAAACACCAGGGCGCTCTTTTGAGGCCGTGATGGAGAGTTTGAAACAATGTGCTTATTTCGATATGCATGGGTTGGTTGATGCGGGTGTAGTGCGGGTGAAAACAGGCCAGGCACCAGAAATTCTAAGCTCGATTGACGGGTTGCTGCAAACAGCAAAAGAGCTGGGTAAGCCAGTTAATGATAAACGCAGTACTCATTCGTCAGAATGGAACCCTACCAATGCTCAAATGTTTAAAAACGCAATGCAAGCGATGCAGGATGAGCAAATGCCTGTGGTAAGTATTGCGCCAAAAGGCCCTAAGTTGGGTTGATAAAACTAGCGTGGCGAAAGACCCTCGCCTTTGGGCGAGGATTAATCGAATGTCATGTATCCATCTTTAATAAATGGAAGTGCTATTTTGTTCTTAGATAGCTCGTCGTTTCTTTTTTTGTGTGAATCTTTAGGTATGTTAAAAGTGATTTCAGGTAGCTGGAATCCGCCAGCAATTATGATGGGCATGCTTGCATGAACCATTTTCGCTAGCTTTTCTCCTTGCGCAGTTTCATGAAGAATATTGGCTCTAATGTGCTTGTTCACGGGGCGGTGCCAGCGCACGATGTCTGTTTCATTAAGATTTACTAGAGCATTCAAAATATCGAATGCGTTATTGTTTTCAAGTCTCTTGCGAGCCAGTTTTACGTTGATCTTTTCAACGCTGGTGATTTTTTTCGCAATAGAGAAGCCTATACGTTTTAAGTTTTCACTGCTGATTACTTTGATGAGTCGTCTTGCTTGTAATGGGTGTATTAAAGAAAATCCTGATTTTGCATAAGCGGTACGAATTTCTCTTTCTGACACGCCTTCTGCCACAAGAGCTTTAGTGGTTATCGTGAGAGCTTCCTTGGCTTCGTTGAAAGCGTAAATAGCATTGACTACTTCGGTGCTAGCTAAGAAGTAGCCGGGGTATCTAACAACCTCGCCAGTTGTAGAGGTTGCGTGAATATCCCAGTCACCTAATGCTTTTATGAGATTTTCACGGGCATCGCCTTTGTTTTTTTCACCGGTTGTAGGGCATAAGGTGCTCCCTATGATCACATTCTCTTTTTTTAAAATAACGCTTTTTAAAGCATGGAATTTGCTTGTCATATTATCCATAGCAGCGTTTATATTTGCTATTGAATCCAGCTTTATTTCAGACATGCTGGTCTCCTGTTGTTTGGTTATTTATCAGCTACATCCTGCTTGCTATTTAAGCGGATTTTATTTTTTTCAACTGCTGGTTTTGAGGTGGTCTTTTTAAGACTTTTATTCCAGCCTCCTTCGCTCCAAACGCTTTCTGGGGGGGAAATGTTTCTAGCTTCAGCTTCGACCTCGATGATTTCTCGGATTAAAAACCAGTTTTTCGGATTATCACAAATCACTTTGTAAATGAGGTGGCACATAATTTTGGTTGTTTGGGAGCCGTGTTCAATGCCTTCTCGGCTTAAGCGGAAGCTTGAGTTTTTTTCAAGTCCAAGAAGCATGCCTATCCAAGGACGGTAAAACTCTGGATCAATCTCTTGAATTTTGCTAATCAGAGCGCTGATAGAAGGGGGTTCTAGGTCTGGCATGTATTGGGGTAATGCCATATAGATGCGCAGTAATATTGAAATATTTGCCGGTAGGATTTCATCCTTTTTTTTCTTTTCGTAAAGAGAAGATGCATTTAGCCCAAGCATTAAGCTTGTTTCCGTCAAATGTAGGCTGAATATTTCTGATATTTTTGTTATATCACTCCCTGTGATGGGGACTGGCTTGCTAAGGTGTGCAAGATGTTTGAACTTAACTGTTTCCGGCAATAGAGAGGTTTTTGTTTTTTTGTATTGTCTTGTAGGTGTCCCAGCTTTCATCTTAAATGCTCCAGTATCATTTCCGTGTATCTTATCAAACTTTCAGCTGTTTTGTTCTTTTTATCGTGCAAGTCGTTTATGATTCATGTCAGTGACTTGGATTTTAAAAATTTGAGAGCTTGAGGTTTTATGAAGGTGTACCAGTAAAGCGGATAGAATTCTGAGCGAAATGGTGTTTGCCTATGATTGTTCACAACTTATTAAGAGCTATGAAATATGTCTAGGGTGGCGTTAAAAACGGTAATTTATTACCAGGCTAAGGAGGATGGGTGTAGCCCACTCGACTCGGACATTATTGTTAAGGGAGTAGAGGCGTATTTCCCTGATATTCCATTTCCAGAGAAAGGCAGAACTTTTTTGTACGGGCATAACAACCCTGCAATGCTTTATTTGTTGGAGCGTGATCCAGCAAATAAGAGTGCTGAAATTCTTACAGTAGAAGCGGAGATAGGGGAGTGGTTTCGCCAGAAGGCGGATATAACAGAAGGTTCCGATTATAATATTGCAAAAACGGGCTTCCTGAGTTTGGCTAGAGCGAAAAGAGATATTGTAGATCGCTTTGAAAGATTGATGGTAGCGGAAAAAGGAGCAGATTTTGCCAGTAATGATGGGTTCCCGAGAAAAGGTACTCGCTATCCAAGAATTTTAGATAAAGTTATAGCACTGCCTGAGTTCGAGCACTTATCAGTTATATCTTACACTGTGTCTGATACCGTGCTCGGTGATTTTCAGGTGGCAACCGTGTTTGATGAAACAGCTTATGCCGCGGCTGATGCTGGGGCGCGATTTAGAGATGTACAGTTTATTTTCTAACGTTGCTTGATAGTATTTTTTAAGATACATTTAATGGGAGGGATGTGCCCTCCTTTTTTTATCTAAGTCGAACACGATATAATGACATTAAATCACAGTGGTGATCTATGAATACCGATAATGATCAAGTGTTAGCTGCTAAGCTTGGTGAGGCTTTTTCAAGACTGCCACAAGGTGAAGTTATTGATCAGGGCGATGCTCAAAAATGGCTTGAGAACATTCTTAAGTGGCACAAGCCTAGGGCTGTTTGGCATGCAAATCGTTTAAGGGGTATTGGTGGTTCTGAGTCTGGCGCTATTGTGCGCGGGATGCTTGGCTTGAAAGAGACCGGTTTCTCCACGATGGAGCGAGTGGCTGAGCATAAGCTAATGAAGCGCTTGCCCGAGTTTGAAACGTATCAGATGAAGCGTGGGACGGTTCTTGAGAGGCTAGCCCAACTTGCATTTTGTTATCGTCACAAAGCAGTGCGAGATCTTGAGGCGCTGAGAGCGATAGAGAAAGGCAGCGTAGTTAAAGGTCTTGAATGGTTGGTTGGTACTCCTGATGATTCAGTTCTTATGGCTTCTGGTCGCTACCTTGTTGACTATAAAGTGCCTAGTGTTGTCGATGAGTCGATTGATTTTGATTACGAAGTGCAGCTAAACCATTACAAAACTATCGCTGAGTTAAAGGGCATTACGTTTGATGGAATGATGCTTGCTAAGCTTGATTTGGCTCCTGAAATTGCTCTAGCGCTCGTTGATCGCGTAGGTGATATGCCTGAAGAAGAGCTGCATAATCTTGCCAAAACAATTGCTAAAGTTAATTTACCGGGGATGCGTATTCTCCCTGTGATGGTTCCGCCTAATCCTACGTTACGCCAGCAGATACTTGATTGCGGCAATCAGTTCTGGAATGACTATGTTTTGAAGGGTGTTATTCCTAATCAGCGCAAAGAGCTGTTGCCCGTTAACGATCTGACTCTTAATCAAATATCTAAATTTCAGCTTCAGTACGCGACCGCAAAGGCAGGTATTAGCCAGTTGAATATCATTGCTACCGAAGCTGAAAAGGCAATCGCTGGACTGCTTGATGGAGTTAACTTTAAGGGTGCTGCGTTCCCTGAATCAATTGTAGCTGTTAATGAAAAGCCGCTAGATAAAACGCTTGTGATTAAAGAGGCCTTGTTACGAGGTGCAACAGAGGAAGAATTGCAGGTCGATAAAAAAACATATTCAGTCAATGCCTTGCTCGATGAAATTAAGCGTTTAGGCGGCGACATTGCTAGTGATGCTCTCTATGAAAAAGCAAATGATTCTAAAAAAGCAGAAGCATTCTTAGCTGCTAAAAATGTGCCAACAGATGAATTTAGACAAGCAGGTGTTTCGCTGCGGGTATCTACCAAAAAGGCTGATAAAGAAGCGATGGCCTCATTAGAGGCGTACACGCTGGATGTTATGAAGCCGTTTCTTGGTGCCAGTGGAAGCAATGCTTTCGATGACACTGATAACAAAGATGATATTGAGTTCTTTGAAAACGAATTTGGAGCAGAAAGTGGCGGCGCGGCACTTTTTGACTCATTTGATCAAGACACTTCTCTTGAAACAAATACTACTCAGACCCCACGCTTTAAAGGCGCTTCAATGCGCTAGGTGAATCATCATGGCTGTAGATATTGGACAAATTGTCAAAAACCGTTTTAGACCAGCAGCTCAAGCCGCAGGCTCTCGCTACTTTTTGTTGAGAGTCGATAAAATGACTGTTAACCCCAAAGATCCAGATAGTTTTGCTGTGTTTGGGAAGCGTTTTGATACTGATGAAATGATGTGTGTGTACAGTAAAAAAAGCTCCTCTGGACAAAAGCTGCCCGTGGTTGGGGAAATGATGCGAGCAGACAAAGCTACGCCTTCGCAAGTTCAGGGTCGTCCTGAGCTAAGCGCAGCGCGTGCAGATTATTTCTACTCATATGGCAGCGAGCACGGGGAAAAAAGTTTTTGTTTAGAAGCAACTGCAATGCCAAGCATTCCGCGAAAGAATGAAGATAATGGTATGTGGAGTGCTCAAGTGATGGCAGTCGATGCTAATGCAGCTACTGATATTACAGCTGATGGCTTTGTGAACGGTGCGCTAGATGCTGAAATAGCTAAGTTATTACGCCCATGGGAAGCTCAGGAAGCAAGCACCGTTACTCATGACGTGCTTGGACGCTCAATATGGGGGGAAGGCACCGAAGCGATGCCGGGCTTAACTCCATTTGTTACTGTTCGATTTGAAGGTGAGTCTGTTCGTGTTTATGGCACGGGCGGAATTAAATCTGAAAAAGGTACAGATAAAAATGTAGGTTTTCGACTGCCTACTAAACAGGAAACACTAGAGCATATTAAAGGTAGCAAGCTTTTGAATACCTTGAAGAGTGCATTTGAAGGTTTGGATGTTGAAGCATTGAAAGCTTACGGGGTCGCTATTATTCCTGGTGTTGCTTTACAGGTTGGGCGTGAAAGTTTGTCAGGGAGCAATCAGAAATACTTAAAGGTGCCGGAACAATTCCAGTGGAAGGATGATAAAAGTTTGGACGCTATTGGTGCTCCCACTGTGCGCCCAGGATATCGTGGGGCCAATATTCATATTAAAGCTAGTCGTACAGGCCGCATGATTGTAGTTGATGCAGTTCCGGCAGCGGGTGGTACGTTTAGTCGTGGAGTTCCACTTACACCGGCTGAGCTTGTTCGTAAGAATGGTGTGGCACCTCAACCAGAACAACAGAAGTCTGCTCAGCAACAGACTCCACAGGAAACCCGTCCGGCAGCGCCAGCAAAACAGCAAGCTGCTCCTGAGTCGAAGCAAGAGCAAGCCGCTCCAGCGCAGCAGTCAGCTCCAAGACAACAAGATGGGCCACCAATAGACCAGTTCCCGCCTGCAGATAGCTACAGCCAAGATATGTCTGATTATGCAGACTACGGAAATGAGCTTGCAGACATAATGCATGTGGCTGACGACTTCTTTAACCCTGCTGATCATGCTGCTCCAGCGCCTGAAATTGCAGACGATTTTTTAGAAGCTCAAATGAAAACTGCTAGAGCACGAAGCTCTGGACCAAGAATGTAATTGTTTTGATATGTGGCCGCTCGAAGGGGCGGTTTTTTTGAAAGTAAACGAAAAAATTCTTGGTGATGACATTATGAGTATTAAGTCTAAATGGATTGGCTTGGAAGCATACAATTTAAAGCTTTTTTTAATTAAAAAACGTTTTTTTATGTCGGGTAGCGGCATTGAGGCGAACACGAACAAGCTGTTAGCGCTCGGCTTTCGGGAAGTCCCGAAAAGCGCTTTAAAAGAGGGGGCGCGGAGTTATTGGACTGCGCCAACAGAAAACGGATTCCTTGCAAGAGTTGTAGCGGCTTTTCCTGAGTACACGGTACAAATGTTACCGCCGGAAGCCATTAACCCGACAATACTTGTCAATCGAAACCAGAACCATAACGGTGGTATTAAAAATGACACAAGAGAACCTGAGCAACGAACCGGTAACGAAGGACAATCTGTGGCTGAAATTACCGACAGAAATCTACACTCTGCCGATGACTCAAAAGCTTCCGTTCTGGTCGGAACAGGCACACAACATGATCCAGGAGCTGAATCCAGCTTTGATGCTGGACATGGCGGAGAATCAAACCTACCTCCCTTGGCTGGAAACAATTCAGACGAGTTACGAGGAAGCGATGATGACATATCAGCAGGAGTGGATGAAGCTCAATCCCTTAGTGGAAACAGCAAGCCAGCAGGACCGGGTAGCGTGGCACAACCAAGCGAAACTGGCCAGTCGGGAAGTGATGCTAAGCAGTTTAGCGCAGAGCTTGGAGTCGAGCAGCCCGATGAGCGAAGAGGGGAACTATTACTAGGCGATTCAGATGCTAGAGCAATACGGTATGCGATGGAGCGCCGTAAGGTACTCGTAGAGCGTTTGAGTGGCGATACGGTATCGCTGGCGCAGCATGTGTTGACAGCAATACATGAAAACAACACAGAAAGGCATGCAGAGCTTAGAGCTGCTTATGAAAAGCTTGAGGCTCAAGAGTTAACCTTTAGCCTTGGTCATCTTTTTTATCAGACCGATAACAAGGAGGGTATCTATGCGGCTTTAGCGTTATTAGGTGAAGGCTCACTGACAGTGGGTAAGGCTCGGGATATTCTAACTGATGCTGGGTACGCATGGCTTGCTGAGCATGTAGAACCTGTTTTCAGCTTGTCCGATGATGTGCTCCAAGAAAACATCACTGTAGATCGTGTGAAGCAGGTCGTTGTTGCAAGGTTTGCGATTAACTCTGGTATTACCGGTGGCGCGGAAGAAGCAGAAGTTAACAAGCAAGAGGTTGAGTCGCGGATTGGCCGCGCCGAGATATTCGCTAACCTTATGTCCTTAGGTCGCGCCGCACAGAATGCTAACGAAGAGCTAGATCAAGAGCGGATCGCTGTTTCTGACGACTTGACTGATGCTGAAAACATAAAGATTGCATTTGAGCAGTACACTTCAGCGGTAAGGGCTTACAAAGCAGAGCTTGATGATCTGCGCGATAAAGCGGAACAGATGGCGGTGAATGGTGACTTGGCTGACGCGTCTGAACTGGCGGCCACACATAAAGCTTTGCAGTTAACTGGTCCCTCAATTTATTTGGCTCGTTACTTTTTTGAGGTTGCTGGACAAGGTGGTGTTTCTCGCGTGTTTGATCGCTTTGATGCCGATCTGCCGGGCACTACTACAATTGAGGCTCGAAAGGTATTTGATCAAGAGGGTTATGGTAGTCTTTTTGATTCTGCTATAGCCCCTCATTCCCTGCTTTCAGACGCGGATGAGGTTTCTTTTGAGCGCTTAAAATCGTGGATTGTTGATGCGTTAGTCGCTGCTGATGCGTCTCTAAATTATTCGCAAGTTCAAAATTTGATGAATGATGCTACCGGCCAATATGGAGAACTGGGTTCTTTAGTGTCGGGCATACAAAACAAGTTAATTGATGCTAAGAATATAAAGTCAGCGCATGAGAATTATGTGATCGCCGCTAACGAATTTCTAGGCGTAGTTACGGACGTGCGTGATGGGCTTGCTCGAATAGACCAGACCCGTGACATTACAGGTGCGGGTGAGTTAGTAGATATGTACGAGGATGCGAGCCTGTCAATAAGCTCGCTCAATTTGCCCAATTACTTCTTTGATGCCGATGAGAAGAGCGGTGTGATCGCTGTATTTGATAAGTACGGCACATCGTCAGGTACAAGACTTGACGCCGCTAAGATGGTTTTTGAGAAGGCGAGTTACGGCGATCTTTTTGATTCAGCGTGGAGCGCTAACTCACTGTTCACCGCCTCCGAAACAGTGTCGATTGACCGCTTGAAGTTCTGGGTTCTCGAAGCTCTAGCTCAAGAGCAGGGGCTTGAATCTGTAGCCGCTGGCTCCGTTTTTAACAATAAGCTGACTGACACTATTCAAGAATTTCAGGGGCTGCGTGGGCGGGTTGAGGATTTAAAAACCAGCATTGCGGAAATGGAGTTGGCGCGAGAGCAGTTTGCGGCTGATCGTGATGCTGTTACTGATAGCTCTGTTGTTAGAGATTCCTTTGATGCACTTGCTGCTGATGCTGATGCGTTTACGATGGCAGTATCGCAGCTTAAAACGAGAGCTGAAGTTGCTATTAAATCACAGGACTTTAGCCAGGCGGCAGAGCTTAAAGCAACCCATGTTTCGCTGATGGATGCAGTAGCTCGTTTGGAACTTTCACATTATTTTTTCAATAAAACAGATGGTAAAGGCGTTGCGGTCGCGTTTGCTAATCTTGCAAATGCTTATGTTGATGGCGACAGCATTGATATTGAGTTAGCTAAATTGGTGTTCCAAGATGCCGGGTACGGTGATTTATTTGAATCATCTATCGTTATGCACTCGTTGTTTACCAGAGATAAAACCATACTGTTAGATGACCTTAAGGCAGTCATTATTGATGGTGTTGCGGAAAGTGCAGGCGTGGGTCGTGCAGTTGATGAGTCGGTGGCTGTTTATGACGCTATAGAAGAAGCTAGCATAGGTCTGCAAGATATTACTTATGATTTAAGGCTGTTCTCAGCTGCGGCCTTGCAGGCAAGTGAAAAAGCAGATGATTTGTCTGATAACCCTAGTAATTTTAGGTTGGCTGACTTTCTAGGCATGGCGCAGGTTGAGCGCCTTGAGAATCATGGTCGCAAGTGGGATGTTATTCATGGTCTTTATTCTGCGTTTTCTGACGCAGATGATGAACGTGGGGCTATAGCTGACGTGCATAGAGGCGCTGTTAATAATGCGATTTATTTCCAGCTACCAGATTCAAATAACTATAGTGGCGTGCCGATGCCGCGTGATGAGGTTCTGGCTGATTACCCTGATCTGATTGAAAAATTCGCTGATGTTTTTGCGGTTGATCGGGCAGAGGTCGCCGCTACTGCTGTTGATAAGGGTGTTAATCTGGTCGCTGCTTATCATGTGCTGGGCAGTGACATATATGTGTATGAAAGCCGAGAAAACGACTCCAAAATATATCTGTTAGGTGTCGTTGGCGATGATCTTGAAGTCGATAATCTTGTCATGATGGAGTCGCTATCAGGTGCTATTTCTAGCGCTACAGGTGCATACACGCGATTAAATAATCTTGGAGCTGTTATTGGTTCCGATGAGGACTTAGACGATGCTGCTATTATTGATATCGCTGGTGATGGCAGTGAGCCTGATGCCGGCGAGCTGAGTGCGGAACAGCTAGAAACCGAGCAGGTCAGTGATGTAGATAATGCTGGTGCATCTTTAGACATTGTTAAGCGTATGGCTGATATGGGTCATCCAATCAATGCGGCCCTACTAAGACCTTTTGTGGGCGTAAGTGAGGCGTATCGTGACCTAGTACGTGATACCAAAGTGCTTGTTACTTCAAGAGTGCTCTATGAAGGCTTTGATACTGCTCGCACGGATGCTGAGACACAAACTTTGGTTATGAATGCGCCAAGACCGCTAATTGGTAGTAGCGATTTCCAGGCTGACTTCTTTGATGGCCGTTATTACGCGCTGGTTGATACAGCGGGTGATAGCGCAGGCTTTCAAGTTGAAAACAACGTCAAGATGGATGCAAAGCTACCTGTCTATATGGACATGGCCACAATGCTTGCGTTGTCGCTGCAAAGTAATCGTTATGCCGATGAGTACCTTTCTCTGGTTGAGTCGGGTGAGCGCAGCTTTGAAACGGTTGCAAGCGAGGCGATCAAGAATCGTGAGTTCACCATTGACTCCCTAGAAGCGGCTATTAGCAGTTTTGTCGCTAAGTCACCAAGCCTTAGCAGTACGTTTGCAGTGGATGCGAGTGCTGTTGGTGTTGATGGTGTTGATGAATTATCAGATGGGATGCGAGTATCACCATCCTCTGCTGGCTTGTCTAAAATTGGCGATATCGTACGCACCGAAGATGGCGGTGAGTTTCTGATGATGGGTGCTCGCTTTGACTGGGTAGAGGTTTGCCCAATCATTGACGGGAAATCGCAGGTTAGCGCTGACACATCATTTAGGTTTCATGTTAATCCATCCAATGCTGACTCATACCCAGGTCGTGATCATCGCGCTATTTTCCATACAGGCCGAAATTCCCATGAAGAAGAGCGTGCACAACAAGGTCTGGAAAAGAAGGTTGAGCCTGAATTAAAAGCAAAGCCTGTCACTGAGTCTGAGGCGTCTGCAAATCAATCCGCAGAAGGAACTGAAAATACAGCGCCAGCTTTCATAAATGATGAAGATGATGCAGTTGAAGCGCGTGAGTGGACGGGGCATACACTAGAGCAATTGAAGCGTGCAGAAGACCTAAGTAATGATAGCGCACGTTCATTCCGTGGTGCCGTTACAGCGCTGGTTAAAGCAGAGTCGCAAGGTAGCTTGCACGATATGCAGGACCGCATGCACACAAGCATTTTAAGCTTTACGGGGTGGGGAGGGCTGCATGAAACCTACCGCATGGATGGACGTAAAAGTTATGCTGGCGCTGCGGTGAGTCAAGAGCTTGGCATGGCCGAAGCGGATTTTCATAATACGATTATGACTAACCGGCTGGAAAGCTACTACACGCCGGCAAGTGTGATTGAGGCGATGTGGCGTGGGCTTCAGCGTGCCGGTGTTCCAGCAAGCGGGCGTTATCTAGAGCCAGCATGCGGTTCAGGCCACTTCTTTGTTGGAGCGCCAGCAACTGTGCAAGCGAGTGCGTCACTGGTTGGTATTGACTGTGATCCGGTAGCGGCTCGCTTTGCCCGAGTCTCTGCACCTGATGCCAGGATTATTGAAAGCCGATATGAGAATGTTGTCTTAGATAATAATTTTGATGCCGTTATTGGAAACGTACCTTTCGGTAGCACAAGAATTTCGGATTCAAATTATCCGGCACCGCTACTTATCCATGATTACTTTATCAAGCGAAGCTTGAGCCATCTTAAAGACAGTGGCTTGATGTCGATTATCACAACTGCGGGAACAATGGATAAAGCCGATGACACGATGCGCGCTGACATTATGGCTACCTCTGATTTGGTTGCCGCTGTGCGCCTTCCTAGTGATGTTTTTGCGCGTGATAACGCAAAGGTTGTGACAGATATCCTTGTGTTCCAAAAGCGCCCAGAAGGCACGGAGCCGAGCTTTGATTTTACGGCTACCTCGATGCTTGGTGTGGGTAGCGAATCATTCCGTGTTAACCAGTTCTTTATTAATAATCCTCAATATGTTCTTGGTGAGGTTGTGACAACGAGCAGTGCCTTTGGTCCAAAGATGGATGTTGATGGATCGCTGGAAGGCATTGGCGAAAAAATTGAAGCTGCATTAAATGAGCAGATCACCGATCCATTGTACGGCAAGACTAAATGGGTTAAATCCAAAGTAGATAAAAATGCTGATACGAAACCATGGGATGATGGCGCGTATTCGGTAAGTCCTGACGACATAAGTACTCGTATTATTGGTGAAGTCACTATTCTTGATGGTAAGTTGGTAGAAGTGGCCGGTGTGCGTCCAGAGTTTGACGCTCAAGGCGTTCAGGTTGGCGAGTCAGTGTTGGTGGCTGATGTAAATGTTAACGCCAGCAAGCAAGCTATTTTGCTTTCCTACATCCCTCTTCGCGATAGTGCCATTGAGTTAACCATTGCTCAGTTGGCGGGTGATGATGAAAAAATCAAAACCATTCAAGAGCAAACGCTGGCGCTATATCATGCGTTTGTCAAAAAGCACGGCTTTGTGAATGCTCGCAAAGTAGTTCTAGCAATTCAGGATGATCCGCGTTCAAGTGAGGTTTTTGCATTAGAAAACTACGATCAAGATAAAGCAAGCGTAATTAGTCTTGCCGAAACGCTTTATAAGAAAGTTGTTGGCAGCATGGATAACGTCAAGATTGAAACAGCACAGGATGCGTACTACGCCTGCGTTGACCGCAAGGGTGTTATTGATTTTGATTACATGGCGCAGGTATCAGGGCTTGATGCAGATGCAATTAAGGGAGAGCTGCTGGGTAGTCTGGTTTTCTTAAATCCGAAAACAAACGCTATTGAGTCTTCAACAACTTACTTGTCCGGTAACGTGGTTCAGAAGCTTGAAGAGGCCGAGCAGGCTGCAATGTTTGATCCGCAACTTTATGCCGGGAATATCGCCGCTTTAAATAGAGTGCGACCACTGCTGTTACCCTTTGAAGATATCTCTATCAACTTAGGTGCCAACTGGATTCCAGCAAACGATATCGCACGTTTCGTTGGTGAAATGTGCGGTGAAAGAAGTGTTACTCCGCGAGAGGTATTAGTGACTTGCGATGCAACGACCGGCACCTGGGTGGTCAATGCGCTTGGATCGTTTGAGAAAAACAACGAAATTGCTATGCGCTCGCGCTTTGGTACTACAAATATCAAGTTCACAAAACTCTTGGAAATGACGCTTAACGGCAAAAAGCCTTCGCATTACTATAAAGATAGCGAAGGGAAAATGATTCTTGATTATGAGGCTACAATGGCTTCAAGAGCCAAGCAGGATGACATCAAAGAGGCGTTTGGCACATGGGTGAGCTCTAGCGATGAAAGGAAGCAGGACTACGCCAGAATTTATAATGAAAAAATAAACGTCATTTGCACACCTCAGGCGGACGGTAGTCGCATTACCTTCCCTGGTATGTCGTCTGCATGGAAGCCGCGCAGTCACCAGTCCGACATGGTTGCTATGGGTCTGATGGGTTACAATACTATGGCTGCTCACCCTGTTGGTGCGGGCAAAACCTTTGAAATGGTTGCAATGGCTATTAAGCTGAAGCAAGTCGGCATGAGCACTAAGCCGATGATATCTGTTCCGAATCACATGCTGGCGCAGATGACTCGGGAGGCTAAAGAGATCTTTCCATCGGCGAAAGTACTGATGGTGACAAATGATGATCTGAGTTCTCAGAATCGTAAGCGTTTCTTTGCGGTTGCCCGTAATAACGATTGGGATCTGATTGTTTGTACGCATAGCATGCTAGATCGACTGGAAGCTCCTTTCCAGATCAAGATGGACTCAGTTGAAAAAGAGCTTGTAATTGCAAACCGTCAGCTTGAAACAACTGAGTCAAATATGCAGAAGCGCAATTTGGCGACTAAAATTAATACCTTGGTTTCCAAAAAGAGCAAAATGATTGCTGATTATCAAGAGTCATTGGTGAACCCTGATAAGGCTCCGATGCGCATTGAAGATATCGGTGTTGATACTTTGCTTGTGGATGAGGCGCACCTGTATAAAAACTTGTTTTTAAATACAGGCATGCAAGTGCTCGGTATCAGTCAATCGGGTAGCGCCCGCGCCAGTAACCTTTTAGAGATCTCCCAGTACTTTAGAGAGCTTCATGGCAAGCCGGCAGGACTTCACTTCTTTACTGGTACACCAATTGCTAACTCAGTGGCAGAGTTGTATGTGCATAACCGTTTCTTACGGCCTGATATTTTAGAAGGTATTGGTGTCAATACGTTTGACCAGTGGGCGCTTAACTTCGGTAAGACTGTTGATAAGGCTGAAGTGCTGGCAGACGGTAGCAGTATTGGTATTCGTACACGCTTCTCTGAATTTCAGAATCTGCCTGAGTTGATTAAATTGTTCCGCTCGTTTGCTGACGTGAGGACGCTAGCGGAGCTGAACTTGCCAACTCCGAAGCTTAACAGTCATGTTGTGATTGTAGAGCAGACGCAGCTAGGCAAAGATCACATGATTCACCTTGGCATTCGCGCCGTAGCTACAAGAAATCAGGGTAAAGCAGAGAAAGGGATGGATAACATTCTTAACATTGCTACGGATGGAAGAAAGGCCGCGCTGGATCTACAAATGATCGACCACCGTATACCTGATAATGCGTCTAATAAATTAGCCACTGTGGCTCAAAATATCATGAAAGAATGGGATGCTACTCATGAGCAGAAAGGCGCACAGCTTGTCTTTATGGATTTAGGTACACCGGGTAAGAAAGGTGCCACCGAAAAAGATAAGCGATTCTCTGGCTATGACAAGCTGCGGGACATTCTTGTTGAGTCAGGCATGCCTAGAGATCAGATTGCATTTATCCATGACGCAAAAAATGACACTCAGAAAGACGCGCTTTTCCGTGCAGTTAGAAGCGGTAAAATACGAGTTCTGATTGGTTCGACACTGAAAATGGGAGTAGGAACAAACGTGCAAGAGCGCTTATGTGCATTGCACAACGTGGACTGCCCATGGCGACCTGATCAGCTGGAGCAGCGCATTGGTCGAATCATGCGACAAGGTAACTTGTTCTTTAAGGAAGTGGGCGAGTACCGGTACGTTACAAAAGACTCGATTGAGCTGTTCATGTATCAGAAGCTGGAAACCAAAGACCGCTTTATCAAGCAAGCGATGGCTTCTCCTGATACAGCAGAGCGGGTGATGGTTGAAGAGGTTGATGCGGGGTATGGCGACATCATGGCTTCGGCGACCGGCGAACCGCGTATTCGTGAAAAATTTGAAGTCGATGCTGACGTTGAGCGCTTGGAGCGACGTCACCGCTCATGGGTGCGAGAGCAGGCTTATGCGCGTGACTACGTATACAAAATGGAGAAAGATATCGTCGTTTTGAACACCTTGGCCAACAGTTATCAAGAGGTGCAGAAAGCGTTACCCCGCTCGACATACAAAGCCATTACAGTCAGAGGAAGTGTTTTTGCGGTTCAGGATGGAGATACGACTTGGTTAAGTGCAACTGAGGCAGGTATTGCGATCAAGACCCGACTGGACTCTGTAGGGGCTACTTTGTCGCGATCCAAGGATCAGTCGCAGTCACTGAAAGCAAATATCGGCGACTTGGAGTTAATGGTTGAGCGTAATTTTATGGGCGAGGACATTGTCTTTGCTGATTTAGATGGCCGCTCTGTGCCTCGGTTTTCCGTAACACAGCTTAAAAATCCTCAATCTCTCGGTCGTGCTATTCGTGAGCTATACAATGCTGCGGATGTGATTAAGCAGTGCCATAAGGAAATTAAGATTATTGAGGACAACATTGCCAGGTCGCCAAAGATTCAAACCGTATGGTTAGAAGAGGCTCAATACCAGCAGCGTAAAGCCACAAAGAAAGAGCTGGATGAATGGTTTGCGAAACAGGACTTTGATAAGCGCTTTGAGGGTCTTGCTGATCCGTTTGAAGCCAAACTGCAAGGTTACATTTTTGAGCATGAAAAAATGATGGCTATGAGCGAAGAGGACGACATGGAAGCCTATGCTGGCGCAAACACCAGCCAATCCGAAGATTTGGATGATGAGGCAGATTTGTACCTTAATCCTCAAGATATGAGTCAACCGTTGACGCAAGGTTTTGACTTTGGCGACGAAGAAGTAGAGGAGCGTGGTGCCGTAGAAAAAGTGGCTTCTATGCGTATGTAGAGCTAAAAATAGCAATTTAAAAAAAGGCGCTTTAATAGCGTCTTTTTTTGTTTTTAGGTGTTTATATCGTGTTGTGTTGACAGCGACACTAGTTTGAATCACTATTGCTATATCGTGTTGATTGGGGATGTGTTTTGAAAAAGATCTTAGTGCCTTTTGCGCTTGTTTTGATGATGACAGGCTGTGCTGGTAGCGGTAAAAAGCAAGTGCAAGAGGTTGTGTTTGATGCTTCTGATCCAGCTGTTCAGTTGCTTAATGAATCTGCACTGCGTATCGCTAGAGCTTCAGAGCAAGCTGCTTTGGCTCAATCGGTTACAAACTCACGAACAGGCGTAACCGAGGAATATAAAATAGACCTAACAAAGCTTCCGCGAGAATTACGCGACCCTATGTTACTGGAAGGCGGGTTTAATGGTGAACTTGAAATCTTTTTGCGCTCTTTGACTGACTCAATTGGTTGGCAGAAGCCGGTCATTTTGGGCCAGGCTCCCTCCGTACCGCTAATTGTTTCTTTTACAGAGCAAAGACGACCCCCTGCACACTGGCTTGCTGATGCCGGTTATCAATCAGGGGCTTTAGCTGACGTAGTTATCAACACCAATCTTAAACAAGTCGTCCTGCGATATAAGTTGGGTGGTGGCTTGCGATGAGCTTGTTTCGACACATGCTGCGTATTGACTACGAAGAAGGGGGCGCGACGGCGTTGATGAGCGTCTAGTGGCTCATTTGGAAGCTTTGAAAGCGATTAGTGCTAACAGGCAGCAAGAGTGGGTGCGCAATGCTCTGCGGAACACTTTTCTGCAAGAAGAGCTTTATCTTTTGAGCAGCCAAGAAAAAACCAATGAGCCGGGGTGCAAAACAGGTGTTTAAACGGATTATTTTAACGGCCTTATGTGTGCCGTTTACGTGTTCAGCTCTCGCAGGGTTTGAGATCGAAGGTACTCCTGCATTAACAACTGAGTCAGGGTTGTTGAGTAATCGAACGCATTACGAGCAAGATGCTAAAGCAACCTTTCGGATGCCTGATGCCAAGATGGTGCCAGCACAGAAAAAATATGAAGATGCCAAGGCAAAAATGGTTGTCGACAAGGCTTATCGCGTCGTCACTCATAAAGGTACTGGGAAAGCGGTTAAAGCAATTGGCTTTGCTGACAGCATTCCGCTTGATAGTGCTTTGTCGATGGTTATTCCTGCAGGGTGGCAAGTTTACCAGGCGAAAGATTTGAAAGAAGAAGCCCTGCCTCAAGCTGTCAGCTTTGAAGGTGGTAAAGAATGGCCGGATGTACTGGCTGCTCTTGGTGAGTATAACGCTCTGAAATTCCACCTCGACTGGTACGACAAGGTTGTGATGATGAGTCAGGGGCGACCTGTTTATACATCCAGCGCGAGTCGTGTGCGCATAATTGATGAGCCCACAAAAGAAAACAGTATTCGTAGTCGTGTATTTGGTGCTGGCGCTAAACCTGTTGTGGCCGCGACCCCTGTAACCAAACCTGCTGCCCCAGTTGTTCCGGCGACTCCTGTTGTGAGCGCAGCTGTAGCAACGGCGGTTAAAGCTGATTTGCCTATTGATGTAGCGTCAAGCAAAGCAACGAGTGCTGCACCCGCTACTGTGATCGCTGCTGGCGCTAAGCCAAGCGTTGCGACACCTGTTGTGGCTGCCACTAAAGAGCCGGTTAAGCCAGCTGGGTATTCTTTATTTGTTCGCGAAGGCTTTCTCCATGAAAACCTTGTTCGCCTTTCAAAAGAGAATGGCTGGAATGCACCAGAGTGGCAAATTGACAGTGATTTTAAAGTGGCTTCATCGTTCTCTGTCAGCGCTAAATCATTTCCAGAGGCTGTTGCTAAATTACTGATGATTCACCCTATTGAAGCAGACGTAAATACCAATCAGCGTAAAATTTATGTAACTAAGGAAGTTCAATAATGCGGCTTTTAAAACGAGCTGCATTAGCAGCTGCTATCACAATTACTTTATCCGCCTGCACAACTGGTATTGGCGAGTTCTCTGAGACAACAACCAAGCACTCTAAAGAGCTGGACGATTGGAAAAAACGCATGTCTGCCCCTCGGGATGAGCGTATTAAGATCACCGATATGCCGGTTGCAGGGCAGCGAGTGGCATTGCAAAAGCATCGCTGGCTCAAAGATAAGCGTATTTCTTTAGCTGTATCTAAAACGGGTGACGGCGTTACAGCTCAATCGCTCGCTATGATGCTTAAAGAAAATGGTATTGAAGTCATGTCCAGCTTGCCGTTGGATGGATACCGCTATAACGGGTTTGGTGTGCGTAACGTAGATGGCGAAACCGCATTACGCATGTTGTTTTCGCCAATGGGGCTTGATTACGATATTAATGACGAAAGCCAATATGTTGTCATCACACCTAACCGCGCCAAAACTTTTTACCTGAAGTTTGGTGAGCGCAAGTCAAAATACGAGTCAGGCTCTATTAGCGGTAACGTAGGCACTGCCGGCAGCTCCTCTAGCGGCGGCAGTAGTAGCTCGGGCAGTGCTGGCGGCAGTGGTGAAAGTTTGATTATGAATGGTGTTGAAACTGGTTTAGAAACTGGTGAGGGGAAAATCAACATTGAATCGGACTTCTGGGGGAATATGGAAAAAGAGCTTAATGCTCTTTTAACTCAATGTATCCCTACTGCGTCAGCGGTTAGTGTTTCCTCTTTGCCCCCTTTGCCGTTAGAAATGGGTGGTGCAGGCATAATGGGAGGCATGATGCCGCAGACCATGCCGCAAATGGTACAGGCTCCATCTATGGCTGGCGCAACAACCTCTCTCTGTGCTGATCAGAAGATTGGTAACTTTGCACTAAACCCAACTACGGGTGCAATTACCGTTCAAGCACCGCATTGGATATTAGAGTCGGTAGGTAAATATCTCGATAATGTAAAAGTGGATAACTCGGTCACTCTCGTTTACGAGGGAATGCTGATCTCTGTAACGACTTCTCGCGAGAAATCCGAGGGTATTGATCTGCAAGCATTTGCGAGCTTTGCAAACGGCGAGCTTGGTATGGCGATTAGTAATAATGCGCTAGGCGGCGTTACCGTGTCACCTGGCGGCGATATTACTGTTGGCGGTAATGCTGTTGCGGATACTATTCTTGGTGTGCAAAAACTTAAAGGTAATCCTGCTCAAGCATTTCTTGCTTACCTAGAAGCTAACTCTGAATTTAGTATCAAGCAAAAACCCCGCGTAGCTGTGACCAACGGCATGCCTGGCGAGTTTGGGCAGTACGACACGCTCTATTACACGCAGATCAGTCAGAACACCACTGGCGGAGACTCTGGATCATCCGGCGGGATTGTTGCGACTCAAAACCAGCTGGTGCCATTTAAGATTGGCTCACTGATTCGTATCGTACCTTATTACGACGGTGAAACTGGCTATGTGCGCTCACCAATCACCTTTACACAGAGTGTTCAGACTGGGACATACGAGACAACTCAGTACATTACAGCCGGTGATACAACAACGCCTGTGCCGAGTGTGATCCCGCTGATTCGCGACTCTAACTATTCAGGCGAAGTTCTGATGAAAGATGGTGACATGCTCATCATTGGTGGTCAGGTATCTGAAACAAATGAGTCAACCGGTAGCGGCTTGCCAGGTTATAACGCTAATGGTAATTGGCTGAGTGGCTTGATGGGACAAAAGCGCCATAAGGACCAAGTGAGCACCTACTATTTGGCACTAACTCTGCGAGTAAATAAATGATTAGCCGTAGTAAGCAGTCGGGTGTAACGCTCATTGAGCTACTTATATCCGTTGTTATTTTAGGCATTATCATGGCGATTGTTGGGCCTATTTTTTCTAGCACCCTAACGTTTATGGAGGCTACTAAGAAAAGCGAGGTCCTTCAAAGTAATCAAAAACTTGCATCAGGGATGCTGTCTTATGCGCGCAATAATGGCGGAATTTTACCACCGGAGCGAGGTGGTAAGTATGAACTTTATGATGCCGGCGCAGTATCGCCCAGTAAAGGTTATGAACTGTATCTTGAGTTAACTGGGGCAGGAGTTCCGCCAAATCAGATTAACTCAGCGGGTTACGGAATTGATGCAGCTAAGCTTTATCAGGTTGTTAGCAATCTTAAGCATAAACAGCCGCTTTTTTTTAGCTCTGGTGATGAAGTAACACTGACTTATCAGGTTGGCGTGATCTATCAATCTATTTGCCCAAGATTACATAGTTGCGCATCAAGCCCTTTTTCTAATTATAACGGCGTAGCAAGAACTCCCAAAATAACAGCCGCAACGATTGTTAGCTGGGATGTTGCTGGGAATGACTATGCGCCAGTAATGATTAATACGTTAGCTGAGCAAAAAACAATGCTGAGAGTGACTATAGGTCGGTTAAATCGTTTAACTGACCGTATATCTAGCAACTTTTACGCAAAAGCCCGAGCTTCTGAAAGCGCAGGAGAAAACCATTTTGCGGGGACCGCCGCATTGACTGGAGCTGCAAATCATGGCTGCTGGACTGCTTGGGATAAACTAAGCACTACAGCAACGCTTGCGTCTATCGGTTTGGATCGTAGGGAATACGGTAAAACCGCATGGGGTGGTGATATTGAATATTGCCGAGATTACAAACCAACAGGAACTGGTGGGCAGCCTCCATTTTTTGCAGCATTGCGATTTAACAAGGATTTGCGTCCAAGCATAAATCCTGATCCTGCAAATGCTAACTCAAATGTAATTGTTACATTCTAAAAAAAGGTGAGAAATGAAATACCATAAAGTTAATTTCAAAATCAAACAGAAAGGCTTCACGCTGATTGAGCTGTTAATGGTCGTCGTGATCTTGGGTATCTTGGCTTATGTTGCTATGAGTGCATTTAGTGGCTCGCCAAACGCTGCAAACGCAACTGCTATTCGTGCCGGCGCAACTGAAATAGCAAAGGGTGTAGGTTACATCCATGCGAACATCGGTAACGGTATTAGCACAGTAAATAACCCACTCAGAAACGGCTCAGCAACAATGCTAGACGTTTTGATGGTTGGTGACGGTGCTGTAGCAACCACTTACAAGGCGCGCTTTCAGAGATTAGAAATGCGTCCAATGGAGAGTGAGTTCAGGGTTATTGCACGAGGCGGCGCAACAAAGGGTACTTATCACCTTTTGAGTTACCCGGTTGATGTTACTGATACCTGTCCTACTCGTAAGGTGTGCGTAACATTTACAGGTGTTCCAGATGCTGTGCGTGATGAGATCTTTACTCGCTATGGTTTGCGAGCAGTAGTAGATGCCAATGGACCACAAACAGCTGGAGTTACTACAGCTGGTGCGGCTCAAACCCTACCAGTTGCATTTACAAATCCTATCAATGGAACTAGCACAATTAACTTTGCATTAATTCCGTAAACGTCATAACTGAAGGGCGGCAGCATGTTTGTAGTAATCGCTTTAATGGTAGGTGTCATATTATTTACAGCGATAAGTGCTGCAGCATTGCCGCTCTTTCAGATATTTCATGAGAATAATAGTCAGATTATAGCGCACGAAATTGCAGCTATTCAGGAGGCAGTCAGTAATGAAGCAATGGACAACCTTGGCAGGCTTTATGACGAGAACTACGGTGGCTATGCTTCTCCTAATACGCCGCCTTTAAATGTTAATTCAATCGAGCACAGATCTTTATACTTCTTAAACTACGAACGGTATAAGTATAGAGTATCGTGGTTTAATTACTTGAACACCCCAACAACTGCGGTGCAATCACATCGCTTTGCAGTCTGGTTTGAGTCACCTTTCGGTAATTTCTTAGGCGACGATTACACGAAAGCTGGTTCTAATAAATGCGGCACTGGGGATTTTTCTAGTGCACAAACTTGGTGCGGTGACTCTAAAAGCCTTTGGGCAAAGTTAGAGTCACACACTGGTCACTACGAGCTTATTCAGTCTGAGCAACAAAGACTCTACCGCTTAAGCCGTAAGTTCTATCGTTATTATGAAGAGACAGGTTCGTTTGATGAGTTTAACGCGGGTGCTAACTCGCTAGCTAATATGCTCGACTACAGGTCGCCTGTTTCATCTGCAAGTTGTACTGGTGTGTACTTTTTCAAAGGTATACCTCTTGGCTGTCAAGATCTTTTTAATAGTTGGGGCCAAGCAGTTTATTTACATAAAGTAAGTAATAATCACATTGTTCTTACAAACTCTCTTGGAATTAAGACGGGTCCTATTGTTGGTACTCCAAATAAATACGTGGGACTGGCCGAAGAAATCAATATAGACAAGATTTCTTTAAGTGCTCCATAAATACGAATAACGAGGAATCTCTTTTGGAAAGTGATATTTCAAGTCTTGTTAAAAGCTGGGGCTTTGGCGGTGATCAATCTCTACATGAGCATGCTGCAAATGTTGTTAAGTATAGCAAGTTCCGAACAGGAGATATTGTTGCTGCGCTTGGAATAGCTAGCAAGGAAGATGTCGAGAATTTAATACAGAGCAAGCCTAGCGAAGTAAAAACACTTGAGTATCTTCGGCAGGCTGGGCTACGAGGACTGTCTGCTCGGGCAGATGAAATTATGGCAATTCAGCAAAGCCGCTGCTATGTATCCAAGAGCTTTGTTGGGCTGAGCGTACATCCAAAGGTCTTTGAAAAAGACGAGCTAAATCCAAAACTAGGATTTGCAGAATTACATCGCGGTGAGCTAAATAAGTATGAAGTGATACCGATGGCGTCAAATGAGCGGTTGGTTTTGCTATTTGCTAGTTTTGACAAAATGATTCAGTTTAATTCGCTGGGGAAATCTGATCGCTTAGAAAGCCGTCTAATTCAAGCGCTTGTTAAGATAGCCGGCGGCCACGCGGATACCGCGCGCCTTTATTCCGCTGTTGCTGAGAACCAATTATATATAGCTTTTCAGCAGAAGCTTACGGAAGCAGGGAGCAGCGGGGGGAGCGAAGATGAATCCTTGCAAACGATTTCTCAGGCAGACGCTGAACGAGAGCCGGCAATAGGTAAAATTGTTCAGGTGCTGAATCTTGCTATGCAAGACGAAGTTAACGATGTATGGATTGAGCCAGATACCACTACGCGAGGGGCAACTGTTAAGTTTCGCCGCGATCAGCGAATGGTCGATTCAAAAATACGCCTTAATGAAGAAGAAAGATCCAGTATCGAGCGCATTCTCTTAAGTCGAAGCAAGGCGAACCCAAGTTCGGGTACGTTGCGCCGACCAGTGGATGGTAAGTTGAATTTCGATGGGCGCTTTGGCGAGGCTTTCTTACGAATGTCATTCATTCCGATGGAAGAATCGAAGATGCAAGCAGCTTCGATTTCTATGCGGATTTTCCCTAAAACCACCAAGAAAATCAGCTTAGAAAGCTTGAATATTCATCCTGAATTACAGGAGGAGCTACGTTATTTTACACGGCGCAAGCATGGCCTATTTGTAGTTTGTGGTCCTACTAACTCTGGCAAATCAACAACCATCGGCGGCATGTTATGTGAGCATGTTGATATGTTTGGTGCATCGTCCAAACGTGTATCGGTTGAGCAACCGTGTGAGCGAGTGCTACCAGGGGTTTTACATATTGACGTGAGTCAGCACCGATACAATGCTGACTCGTACAGTACTGAAATTGTCGACGAGCCTTTTTCGATGGCATTGCGCGCAATCTTGCGCCATGACCCAGATGTCATTTTTGTTGGTGAAGTTCGTGACAAAGAGTCGTGCATGGTATCAATCGACTCTGCTAACACCGGACACTTAGTGTTTACCACAACGCATGCAAACGATACCGTTTTAGGTTACAGACGGCTAGCAAGTTTCCTTGATAAAGATCGCCGCTTTGACTTGGTGAACGTATTGGAAGGCATTCTTGCCCAGCGACTACTAACATTGCTGTGCCCTCATTGCTCAATAGATAAGTCTATAGATGAAAGCGTCATGCGGCAGTTTGAGCGTTACGCTAAAAACAAAGGCGTTAACCTTGAGAACTACACATTCCCTGAAACAATGAAAGAAGCAAATCCTACGGGTTGCAAACATTGTATTGAGGGTCGAAAAGGCATGACCCCTGTTCATGGCTTACTTACGATGAACCCTGAGGTACGGCAGCTGTTGTTGTCAGAAAATGAGCTGGACTGGATGAAGGCTGAAAATGCTTCATCAAGCAAGTTCACATTGTTTGGTGGCTCTTTTGAACTATTCAAACAAGGTCGTATTGATATGGAATCGGTGCTGTTATGAGTAGTGAAGTCGTACAGGACGGACAAATCAAATCGAATACTGAGCTGCGTGATGTAGCGTTTGTATTGAGGAATCTATTTAGAGTTGGATCGTTGTCAGCTGCTGATATTTTAAAAGAAGCTGGGAATATGATGCCTAAATACCGTGCGCAGTTGCATGCTGGGTCGTCTCAAATATCTAATAGCGGCTGGGCCTTTTCAGATGCTGTAAAAAGTATTTTTCCAAGCAATACTATGTCGGCAATTAAGGCGGGTGAGGAATCTGGAAAGCTTGAAAGTATCTTTGATCAGATTTGGAAGTCTGCAAAAACTCAAGATGAAATTAATAAGGTGCTTCGTGGGTTGCTGATGCCAGGCATATTAATTATTGCAGGTGTTTTAATTTCAATAGGGTTCTTTTTGGTTTTAATACCTCTGGTATATGCCCAGCTCGCGCAGGGTGCTCCTAAAGACTTCGTGCCAAATATTATGATCGCAAAATCGGTTGAAGCTCATAACTGGGTTGTAGCTAATCCAGAGATAACATTATTTACAGCTATAGGGCTTCTAGGGGGGTTGGTTTTGTGGCTATCCCGATCAAACACTCGTGATGCTTTAGTGAATTTTGTTGTTAATAACATGATTAAGTTCAAGCCGGTTGGCATCGCTTATTCGTATTTGAAGTTCGGAATAATGGCCCAGTACTTACAAATTGTTTCCATGGCGGGGTTAAACGCGGACAGACGAATCGACTTAGTTATTGACGTGCTTCCTGAGCCCTTGCGACATGGTATACGGGCTTTTCGAGCAGAGGTCTTTACTGCAGGGCTGGCACCTGCTGCAAGCGCGGAGAATCGTTCTGAAGATGACCCAAGAACAAGCGAAACACAATGGCCCTCCTATATACGCTTAGCCTTTGCTCAGTGTGCTGAAGGCAACTGGGAAATCCCTATGCGAGAGTTTGGTAGCGTCTTGATCGAAGATGGTACAGAAAGAATGAAGCGCCAAATTGCTGTTTTGCAAAATATTAGCTTTGCAGTCGTTGGTCTTTTAGTTGTTATCCCACTTGGTCTTCTGTACACCACGATGGGTGAAGTCCTCACTATGCGCATGCAAATGCTGTAAGGAAATTGGTATGTTATTTATATCTACTATTGAGTCACTATCGAAGTTGGTTGCTAGCAATAGCAAAGAACCCATTCTTATTGGTGGTGATCTTGTTCTGCTGTCGCATGATAAAACCGCTGCTGCTGATATTGGTGCGCTAACCGATAGATACGTCTCACAACCTCCGCGAATGGCTTCGCGTAAAAGTCTTTTTGATAAAGGTAAGAAAAACCTTTACGTTTCGATAGATAAGCAAGCTGTTGAAATGATTCTTGCTTATAAAGGACCTGTAGCGTTATCAGCCGATCAGTACTTGGCTTATGGGTTATCGCAAAAGAAAAATGTCATCGTCATTGGAGGAGGCTGGATCGACAAAGATTCGTTAAGCCTTGAAGGTTTTGTATTTACGGATCAAAGCCTTGTAGATACATTTGAAAAAATAACGCCGCTGAGCGGTTATATGTTGGAAGTTGCTTTGCAGGATATCGTTTCTAGATATCCAGACCATTACATCCACTGGTGTAGTCCATTGGAGCCAATGCCGGATTGCGATATCAAAGGTTCTACTTTGTTTGTCGATGCCGGAGATGAGGCAATAAAGCACCTTATTAAGCGCAAGATATTCTCACGTAGACAAAGCGAAGAAGAGGGCTGGGGTTTAATCCCCGCTGTTGCTATCGCTTTTTCCGGTTTTGCAATTTTTGCGACTGCTACTGGCTGGCAATGGAGTCAGCTGGAGAAAGAGAGGGCTGAATACCAAAGTGAGATCCAAGGATATGAAGCTGCGTATGAAAAAAGTGCTCACTCATTAGAGTTGCTGCGACACCGCGATTTCCTTTTGTCTTCGGAATCGGAAGCGTTAGCCAAAACCGCCATGCTGGATAGCTTGATTGTTAAAGTGGCGAGTATTGAGAATATTTTGATTCATAGCATTAAAGTTGTGGATTTAGATGACGTTGATACCTCAGACGGTAGCATGCCTGGGGAAATGTTCGTGCTAGATATTTCTATTCCTAAAGAGCCTGGCAATGGCGCGAGAAAACAAGCAGAACGTCTGGTTAAAAATATTAACATGCAGCTTGGCATGTCTGTTCGAGTTGCTTCTCATACAACATTCTCTCATCGCTTAGGTCCAGAGGATAAAGAATATTGGCGCTATACATTAGGCGGAGGGAATTGAAATGTTAGCGAATAAAACAATCAGCTTGATCGTTGGTATTGCTGTCGCAGGTGCTTTTATTTTGTTAACCCCGAAAAGCTGGAGCGCATTAAGCGAGATCCAAAATAGACAGATAAGCGCCAATTTGAAATTGGTTGAGTGGAAGGAGGCGTACCACGCACTACTTCCTGTTAATGAACGTTGGAACAAAGCTTTTCCTGATGGACGTGAAGCTAAAGACATTGTGTCTCTTTATCGTTTGATCGACCTTGAGCGACATAAATTGTTGGCAGACGTGGACAAGGTTGGTCAGTCGCAGTCATCTGAGGTGCTGGTGAATGATGTTCAGGTCGGTCTTCAGCGGCTATGCGTTGGAAGTGAGGGTGGTGTAATGATAGTTAGCGCTGGTTCAATCAAAGAACTGCGTAAGGGCTTAAGAGGGCTTGCTGGACGACACGATATTGATATGGGTGAAATGATTTTTAACTTTGATGAAGAAACATCAAAACCGCTAATTTCGATCAATGGGTTGTGCTTAAAAGTACGTGTTGATGGTGAGGGAGAGGTCTAACGATGAAAATTAATGAATCTATTTCACCATCTGTCTTTAAGAATGTGGCTTTGGTTTTAGGCCTGTTCCTGGCGTTTTCACTATGGCAGTTTGGCAATCGAGAGGTGTCTGATTTTCGTTATCAGCCTGTTTTTGGTGAGCAGTTTGCTAGTGGCGGGAATGAAGAAGTTATTGATTTAAAAGCGTTGCCGATTGTGCTTGCTCAGAGCGCAATCAAGGGTGTTGATGTTAAGGATATGAACGACCTTGCTATCGAAGCCGCTTTTAAAGTTCCTGAGTTCGTTGAGATTGAAGAGGGAATTGTTGAACCTAAGATCACGATGGCGCAGCAGTTCTTTGCTAGATACCAGCCTAGAGTGGTGGCTCTAACAACTAAGGGAGCAATCATTAATGGTGTGTTTTGGCGTATCGGTGAGAATTTAGAGGCTATGCCGGTGATGCAAGAAGATGGTCAATATGTTTTCCCTGTGCTTGCTGCTGTTTCTCGTAACCAGGCAGTAATTAAAGTTAGCGATGAGACTGTCACATTGCCGTTTGAGCGATTTTAAATGAGTGATTTTTCTTCTCAAATTGAAGACCTATCTAGCAAGCTTGATAAGTTGTTAAGTCAGGTGCCTGCTGAAAAAGAGCCGGTCACGTTTAAGTCGATTTTTCGATTATCTACGTTTGGATTTTTTGAGGAATATGCACAGTGGAAGTATGAGCATCCGTATATTTCACGATTCGTAACTTTTTTACGATTTATCTTCATCATTTTCATGTTGTCTGCATTTATGTGGTGGTTGGCTGGCACAGCAGCGGGGCGAGTTCTTTCTCTTGATGGAGTGAGGGATCGTTTTGTTTTTGGCTATTACTCAATTGTGTGGGCAAGTAAAGGTATGCCCTCAATTAATAGCTTGCATACCCCTCCAGAACGATTTGCAGGAACAGTTGAGAAGATTGTTGGGGATATTTTAGTCGTCAGCTATTACAAAGATGGTAAGTCCGTTAGACGCTTAGCTCGCCCGGCAAACGTGATCGTGACTGACAAAAAAGCATTTGAGGGGTGGGCTAAACAATATCTGTTAAAGGGAATCACAATCGACTTCTATATACCCATAGATAAAGCTTCTGGCTATGACGTTTGGGGGGTGGTTATGTGGAGCAAGCGTGTCCCGGTTAACGTACAGCTTGTGGAGCAGGGTATTGGATACCCAGAAAAGAATCCAGACACACAGGTTGTTAACTCGGTGTTTAGCCAGTATTACTATAAAAGAGCGCGATCAGGATGATGGATTTACCACCAGCAATAATGCACAACGAAATACCGCAAGCTTGCATCGTGTCGGTTTCCAAAGCATACGGACTGCCGCCCTTGCTGTTAGGTGGCATTTTGTATGTTGAAGGGGGCCGTAAAGGCATGGCCATGAAAAATACAAATGGCTCATTTGATTACGGTCCCGCGCAGGTTAATAGTGCTTGGCTTAAAGAAACAAAAAAGATTGGGCTTGGATCTCACGAGCTACAGAACGATACCTGCAAGAATCTATGGGCAGCAGGATGGATTATGCGTAGATGCCTAAATAAAAATACGGCATCGTTTTGGCATGGCGTCGGTTGTTACCATGTTGGCGAATATGCCAGCAAGCCGGCGCAGCTTGAGCGTCAACGCTTATATGCAGCCAAGGTATATAAGGCTACAATAAAGATCGAAAACTCATTTGCGCGGTGGCTGGGAGGATATTGATGTCTTTTAAAAAAATGAGCGTTATCGGATTGTGTTTACTCTCTTTTGCTGCAAATGCTGGCGAACCATTCGGACCTAAAAAAGGTGACTTATTAGAAGGTGATGAGCGGGACGCTTGTGAGATTAAAGTATGCTTACAGTCCATGGGTGTTGATTACGAACAATGCGACCGAGCGATGAAGGTTTGGGAAAAGACAAGACCTAAAAAACGTCCTGAGTTGCTTCGTAAATGTCCAGAGAAGGAATAAATAAAGTGAATAAAAAGCGCTTTTTTTTAGGCTGTATTGCCTTTGGTATAATGGTAGTGAATGGTAGTGCATCAGCTTATGCAGACTGGAACGGGTATAACGGCGAAATTACTCTAGGTTCACTTGATCGCCACAACCTTGCTGATTTTAAGCGAATTGATCCTGCTTCAAGTGGGGGGGATGCTTTGTTTGGTAGCTCAAGCGTTCAAGCACCAGTTACGCTTGTAGCTGGCTCGGCGATTGAAATTGAAATTATGGAGGCAGGGGTTGAGGTGAACAACCGCCATGTAAACGGGAAGCCGTGTCCTACGAATAAGACATTTAATGCTTTCGTTACCCCTGTGGCTACTTGCAGCTCGCATTTCGGATCGAACTTTAGTGGTTTTAGAGCGCAAGCAGAAGAAATGACGGCTACCGGGGTGGATGGCACTAAAAAGTGGAAGCCCATGCTGTATATGAACGTAAAAGGGCGCTGGATGGATCTAAGCACAAATCCAACTGATTCTGGCATGACGGGTGGAATTACCAATCCTAAAGAGCAGTGTGCTCAAGTGCTAGTTCAGAAAATCTGTCAATAGAGGTGATAGGCATGATTAAAAAAATGATTTTTGCTGTCGTAGTGATGGCTTTTTCTTTAAATGCGCACTCGGGCGAGCTTGTTAAAAAGAAAGATTCTTTCGCAGCTGCTGCGCCGCCGAATTTTGCCATGGCGCATGCTGTAGAAGGGCAAACTTGTCATCGAAGTGGCGATATTGGCATGTCCCTAGACGGCTTGATACTTTCTTGCCAATCCGGTAGCTGGAAAAACTTCGGCAGCATAACCCGCGATAGAATTATTTTAAGGTCTGGCGGCGGTGGTGAAACCGCTGTAGCAAGTTGCTTGAGTGATGAAATCGCTATTGCTGGTGGCGGTGCCTGTGGAGGTGCAGGCAGGATTAAAGCTCACGGTAAGAGCGGTAACGGCTGGAGTATTACCTGCCCCAGAGATAACAATCGCGCAACTGTAGTCTGTCTTAAAATTTGATTATCAGGGCGCAATAGCGCCCTTGCAGAAAAGCATTTTTCAGCTAACTAGATTTTTATGCAGTGATAAATACTCTGAAGCCCACCTACGTTACCCTCCTGCCAAGAGGCCCGGTAATAGCCGCTAGGGCAGCTAGTGGCGGGATTATGCCCATTGCATCTAGCAGAGCCTGTGCTGCCTGCCCAAGCGCTTGTGCCGAAGCCACATAGAGCTCCCGGTAATAAATCTGCCACGGACTTATTCCAGCTACCGGATTGGCAAATCAATCTTTCAATCCAGCTCTATCCACTGGCTGACGTATGAGTATCCAGCTCCAATTCTGTATGTTGCATTTGCAGGCACAACAAAGCTTATGCTGGATGGTGAGTTATACCATCCGCTACCCGCGTCACCGACAGTAGTATGAGAAACACGAAAGCCATTAACGTCAGCAAATATATAGCCTTGACTTATGTTTCCTCCGTTAGACCCCGTTACGCTAACAAAAAGGGGGCTGAACCGCGTGTTTTTATAGAGAACACCAGCAGCGCGGATACCTGTAAGGTTCTTGTAAGTTCCAGCAAAAACCTCATTAGCCGCGCCTTTCCAGCTACCGGATTGGCAAGCTAATAACCTATTGCCATCCAGTGACGACCCGGAGCAGATGTTCCAAACTCAATACTTAGTTTGTCGCATCTTTTGATTGCTGACCAGATTGCCGCAGAAGCGCTTCCATATCCAAACATATGACTTGATGTGGCGCTTATACAACTAGTAGGGAAAGGGATGGCGAATCTAATTAACGCTGGTGCTGTCCCAGTATTGCTCCCTGAGTAATTACCTGTACTACCAAACTGGATAATGAGTCCAGACGGAAGCTTTGCATAGCCCGGATTTGTTTTGCTTGTATCATCGAATATTGATTTCCAGCTACCGGATTGGCAATCAAGGTAATGAGCAAACATACCACAGGCACGGATAGCAGCCGCCTATTTGGATGCCTCCAGTAAGGTTTGCTACCAGTCCATAAGGGCATGAGTATCCACGAGTTATTCTGTTGTAGTAACCGCCAACACCAGTCATAAAGCTTGTTCCAACGCCACGTAAATCGTCAACACCAGTCCCTTTCCAGCTACCGGATTGGCAAAAAAGACGTACCTTTCACTATAAAATCTTGATACTTTATTGTTTTTTCAGTATCAGATCTCATATGCCTTTGTTTTAAAAGATCTTTTTTTAATGAGCAGGTGTTTCTTTGTTTTTTCGCACAACAATTTTCGCTTAATTTGAGATTAATGGGTCGATCATATGAATGTGTGCTTCATGCACAAAATCCAGGTACTGATCGGGTTTGGGGATGATGGTGCCGTCCTTGAGCCTGAAAATAATCAGCTTTAAAAGCTCTGCTGCCATTTGCTGGGCAAGTGTATCTGGGCAGTCGCCAACAATTATTGCTGACTCTTCAAAGTCGGGTAATCTAGCACTCCATGTGTCCAGTTTTGTTTTCTTGATTTCAGCTGGGTAGGGGATCAAATTCGAAAGCATAATCTGACGACTTTTATTTTTACCCGCCTCCAGTTTTCTAACAAGCTTGTGAGCCTTTAAGTGCGTATAGCGCTTGAGCATGCTTAAAGACTTGTGGCCGCTTATTGCGGCGACTTCCATAGCATCCAGTGCCGTGGTTTCAAAAAGCCTGCTAATGGCCTCGTGGCGCAGGTCATGAAAGTGTAAATCTTCAATCTTTAATTTTTCACGCATAAAGCGCCAAGTGCTTTTTATTCCGCTTGATGAGTACTCAAAAACTTTGCCTTGGTTCTTTACGCCAAGCCGCGTTATTGCGTCTCGTGCTGCCAGCGTCAAGGGTACGTCTCTTTTGCTGCCGTTTTTAGTTTCGTGCAGACGTACAACTCGGGCTTTTAGGTTTATATCTTCCCAGCGTATCGACAAAATCTCGCCTTGTCGCATGGCCGTTTCAAGCGCCAGCAAAACGATAGATAGAAGCTCATGGTTACTATGGCTTTTACAGTACCGTAAAATTGAACGCTCTTCTCGGGCAGTTAATCGCCTGTCGCGTCCTGGTGGGGGTTTGGGCTTTCTCACATCTTTGGTTGGGTTTGCGCCGCAAATGCCCCACTCAATTCTGGCAATATCAAACACGTTTGAAAGTAGCGATAGCTCAAGCCGAACAGTTGACGCTGAAATAGTCCCGATCCCTGATTTCTTTCTTTCGGCAAGACGCTGATCTCTAAAGTTGGCAATATCAACAGAGGTGACGGAGCGGATAGGTAACTTGGCCAACTCACTTTTTGATATTTTTTTAATGCGATAAGCTTCTTGAACAAAGCCTTTTTTAAGAATGGAGACACGGCTTTTATAGTGATTCAACGCTTCGCCGAGGGTAGCGGTTTTTTTATTCATCGCCAAACTCCAGCTCAAAGATAATTGTTGTGAGTGGAGTGTTAAGCGCCAGCGCTATTTTCTGGAGGGTTTCAAGCTTGGGGTTACGCTGATCGAGTTCTAGCAGGGAAATGTAGCCGCGATTTAAGCCCGCGTTAAATGCAAGCTCTTCCTGTGTGAGTTGAGCGCGGTGACGATACTCTCTTATCAGGATGCCAATTGATGCGTTAGCCATGACTTTTCTTAAAAGGATGCATTGTCCTGACTAAGCAAACGAGTGTCCTCCTACAGTTGTAGGAATTACTTTAAAGTGCCGCTCCTTATTTTTGCTTGCTTGTTTGGTATAGTGTCAGGCTGTGATAGTTTTTAAGGCGTAAAAATGAAAGTTCAAGTCTCTGATGAGCAGAAAAAAATAGTCGAGCATGACCCGCTTAAGCATGCTGTGGTTTTGGCGGTGGCCGGATCAGGTAAATCGACCACGCTAGTGGAGCGAATGAATTATCTGTTTGAAATGAAGGGAGTTCTGCCTAGTCGAATGATTGTGGTGATGTTCAATAAGTCAGCTGCTTTAGATATGACTAAAAGGCTTGAAAGACGTATGGGGAAAAGGAACGCCCCTCTTTCGGCGACATACCATAGGCTTGGCACACTAACCCTTCAGGTTCTTGTGAAAGCGGGAAAAGTGCCAGCGTGGAAGTTTGACCAGTCAACGAGTGCTGCCTCGAAGTTTGCTATGTCTGTAATCAAACCTTTTACTGAGAACGCTAAATATCCAAGAATGGTTGCGGATGCTTTCTTGGGTTTTGTTGATCGGGTGAAGGGTGATTTGGCCGATCCTTATCAAGTGTTTGAAAATGGTGAATGGTCTGAAAAGCAGAATTGGTTTCCGGCGGCTTACGACGTTTATGAGAAAGCGCGTAAAGAAGCGGGTTTACGTTTTTTTAGTGATCTGATTTATGACCCTGTAATGGCTGTTAGAGAAGATCCGTCAGCCGCAGCGATTGTGGCCAACCGGTATGATCACGTTATCGTTGATGAGTATCAGGATATTTGTGAGTCTCAACAGGCTCTGATTGCGGCGGTAGCTGGTCAGCGTGCACGAGTAATGGTTGTCGGTGACGATGATCAAACGATTTACACATGGCGCGGTGCGAATCCATCTTATATTTTGCGCGATTTCGAGCGTGATTTTGTTGGTGCCACAGTTTATAAGCTATCGCGCACATGGCGATACGGTCATGCGCTGTCGTGTGCTGCGAACTACCTGATACATAACAACAAAGACCGTGCTGATAAATTGTGTGTATCAGGTGCGGGGACGCCTAAAACAAACCTGCACCTTATTCAAGGGAATCCCGATAGTATTATAAAAAGCCTGCGACCTCTTCTCACTGGAGATAACCCAGTTCCACTTGAAGAGATCGCGGTTCTTGTGCGTGCGTATAGCCGTTCGGGACAGGTACAGCTTGAGCTTCTTAGATTCGGTATCCCATTTCGACTAGAAGGTGGTGAGAAGGTTGCTGTCCTAGAGAACCCTTGGGTGAAGATGCTCATTGGTTGGATGAACGTAGGGGTTGGCGCTATTGCAGGCCGGCCTTATGCGGGGGAGCCTGATATTGGTTCTATCATTCAGATGAAAGACGTTCTTTTTGCCCCGTTTTTAGGTTTGGGCTGGGATGATCAAAATCTGCTGTGTAAGACTGTTCTTTCCAAGCCGGTCGATGGCGAGGGGTTTTCTTTTTTCGCGAACAACTATTTGAAACCGCAGTCGGCGCAGTTTCAGAATCAGAAGCATGCTATCGCCGTGATGGCTACGCACTGGCGTTCAGTTAAAGGAATGAATGGGCTTCGCGGAATGACTGCTTATGAGTTTATGAAGCAGATGTTCAGCGACTTTAATTTTGAGCAGAAGATTGTAAGCGCGTACAAAAGGCCAGAAGACTCAGAAATGCACCTAGAGCTGTTGGGTTCTTTTCTTGACTATGCCAAGCAGCGAAAAGAAAGTGCGAAGGATTTTTTGCAGCATGTCGCTGACTTAAAGTCTTTCGATGAGGTATCCAAACAATCTGTTGCTGCTGTGCACATCACTAGTATTCATAGATCAAAAGGGCTTGAGTGGGATCATGTCTTTATGGTTGGCCTGGTACAGGGCAAGTTTCCGCTTGCTGCCAAAAAGAAAGAGGATGGGTTGAAGGCAGCGATTAGGCTTGAAGATGAACGGCGCTTGTTCTATGTCGCTATGACAAGGGCGCGCAGGGGATTGTATTTAATGGCCCCGCTGGATAATGGTGTAGAGGCTGATAAAGAGGCTGCCGCAGATCTCGCAGTCGATTATGTTGCTCCCAAAGAGGATGGCCAGCTCATGATGTGCCTTAAAGGCGGGGCAGCAGTAGCACCATATTCTTTGACTGAAGGGGTCAGTGACACTCCTTTGCCCAGTCAGTTTCTCTATGAGTCAAATATCATCTTTGCCAGTTGGATGTCGGCTTTTTTAACTCAGGGTAGCCTGACGTTAAAAAGTGCAAATCCAGATCTCTTTAACGACTATGTTGAGGCAGTTGGCAGCAAGAAAAGAGTGAGTAAGATCAGGGTTTGATAGCGCTCGCTTGGCTGATTGTAGTATCGTATAATGACAATGATTGATTGTATGACGTATAGTGCGCGAAATGAGTAATGCTGGAATGGTGATGCAATGAATGATGTTGATGAGATAGAAGCCCTTGATCGTATCACCCAAATATTGATTGCTCGAACAGAGCAGATGGGTGTTGCACACTTTTCCTTGAAAGGAGTGCCGCTTGATTTGGCAGACACAATGGATCAGGAGGGGCCGCTTCCTTGGGCTTTGTTTTTGCATTCCAGCATTATTTCTAAGTTGACTGGGATTGAGGGCATGCCCTTTAAAAGTGTGTCCGGCGATTATTTATTTAAAAATCGTGCTGGCATTGCTTCTGGAAAGCTGCCTTTGTCGTTTGCATATCATTTTCTTGATGCTGCGCTTGAGCACGCTGTCGTGGCTGGATTGCAGAAAGTGGGTTGCACCTTAGATGAGTGGAATCAGTTACCTGAAGAGCTAAGAGTGCTGCCCATTGAGGCGTATTTTGATGATCTTCAGGCGAACTGGGTAGGCGATCATCTTGAGTTTGGCGAGGTGGCAGAGCAGGTGGTTAAGTGGCCTACTTTGCTTGACTTTGCTTCTTATGAAGAATCCCTAGATCTCAATCAGCGTCCATCTCCTATAGACAGTATGAAGATCAATAGCATTGTGTCGTTTGCGCCAAAGCAATAACCAGAGAGGTGCTAGTTGTGCAAGAACATGAAGAAGATATGTTGTCTAAATTTCTAAATAGCCCAGACGATCATAAAGAATTATCTGATGCTGATTTTGATAGCCAGCTACTAGGATCGAAAAGTGGATCTGACGCGAAGTTAGGTGGTGCTGATATTCAGTCGCTGCTCAGCAATGCTTTTAAAAACGCCGGCAAGCAAATGGAGCGCGAAGAAGAAGTTCGTGATGCCGTAAAAATCGCAAGCCATGGTGTCCGTGTTATCGCGCCGTTGTATTTAAGCATCATTAAAAACATTGATTACAACGATGCTGAGCGTGTTCAAGAGCTGATGAGTAATGTTTTGCGTACTGTGCGTGAAGATTCTTACAAGGTCAGTCGTATAGCCTATGGGCTTGAAGATAAAGAGGTCCCTGCTTGGCTGCATAGCCGCATTAGCGGACAAGTGATGGATATCATTGTGTCGGCGCTTGAGCGTAACAACGGCTCGTTTGAGAGCGTTCGCAAGTCACAATACCTAGAGCCAATTATCGAAGCGCTCACCAATGGTGAGGGGAAGGGCATTGGCTCAACATACTATGACAATCCAGATAACCCCGATCTACAGATTGCAAATGCTTTGATGATGGCTACAGCCAGCGTGATGGCAGAGTATCAAGCGTTTACCTACTTCAATAGCGATCCAAAACAGGTTGCTCGGCAAGTCTCTCAAGTGATTAAAGGCCGCGTTATTGATGAAACGCTGGTGAACCTGACAAGTGAGTGGAAGCTGTCGCCGCAAGAGCGCGGCTACATAGGCTCTACGCTGCTTAGTAATGCTGGAAAGCTTATGGCTTCATCGTGGGCCAATAATGCAGTGGCTACGTTGGAGTACCTTCAAGGCTTGGATGCTAACGAACGGAAATCTGTACTGGTGACGGGTTATCCGCTTGATGTCGTATTTGATGAATTTGAAAACTTCTATGGAGGGCTTGAGGTGTCAGCACAAGCTTCTCTTGAGTTGCTAAGGCAGCCAGCCGTGGGAAAGTCTAACGGCTTGGCTTCAACCAAACGCGAAACGCCAAGTCCTGGAATGAGATAAAACTATGAAAACACTTTTGAAATCATTGGTCCTAGTAAGCGGATTGGCTTTAGCTGCTGGCGCGACGGCAACACCTAAAACACCTTTAACGGCTCAATGCTTAGCTGAAATCCAAAAAGAGTATTCGGTACACCCCGATATTATGCTGGCTATTGCGTATGTTGAGGGCGGGACGGTTGGGCAGAACAGTCGTGCTAATGATAACGGCTCGTATGATATTGGTTTATTCCAAATTAACTCAATGCACTTGAGAAAACTGAAAGGCTACGGGATCAGCGAAGAGCAGCTGCGTAATGATGGCTGTTTAAATGCTCGCGTTGCTGCGTGGCACTTATCTACTGTGGTGCCAGCTGGTTCTTTAAACTCAATGGACAATGAGGACGCTTACTTGTCTGCGCTGGCGCGTTACCACTCGTTTACGCCGAAGTTCAATGATATTTACGCCAAGCGTCTTAAAAACGCTTTTAGTCAGCTTTACGCAGTAGAGAACTAAGCATGTCAAGTTACCAACAGGGGGGGCAGAGCGAAGGTCGCGGAGGCATGGAGTTTCTGTTTTTCGGTCTTTTGGCTCTTATGTTCGCTGTTGGTATGTGGTTGCTGATGCGTGAGCCTTTGCTGTGGATCAGCTTTTACGTTTCATATTACTGCTTTAAGGCGTATGCCGCTGTTTATGAGTTCTTACCATTTTTAATGACTAAGGCTGAGCATAAAGAGCTGATCATGGCGATCAGGTTTATTCCTGAAACAGACCCCACTCGGCACGGTTGGACGGCTTTGATGACCATGTTTAAAATTCATGGTTATGTCGGGCGCTGGATCTTGCTGCCATTTATGTTGTGGTGGGGCTGGGCGACTCGTAAAGGGGTGGTTCGTTTCAAGTATAAGAGACGGATCGGTAATGTTTATCAAATGATAGATATTCAGTCCAAATACTACCCAGCCTCGGCAATCATTAAAGGCAAAAACCTACTGAAAAAAGACCCTAACGAGGGGCCTTGGGCAACCTATGCCTTACCGCTTGATTTTGCGCTTGATAATCAAATCTTATGGACGGGCAAAAAGGTTGTCACCGAGAGCAGTAAAATTGACAAAGAAACAATGTTCCCAATACCGCCGTTCACGCTAAAAGAAAAGGTTTTGGACTTTCCTCGTAAACGAGTACTGCTGCCTCACCATAGATATGTGGCCTTCAATATCAGCCAGTGTCATGAAACGTTTGTGCGCCAGCTGGGGCCTAAGTGGTCTGGGCATGAAAACCTGCCCCCTTTAGAGAAAGCTCTATACGCTATTTTCTGTACACAGATTGCCGGTGAGCAAGGTGAGGCATGGAAAATGGTGGAGCAAGTGGCGTTCAGCTGGCGCGAGGCTGTTTTTAATGAAAGCGGCAAACTTATCTCCCCTCACTTAGCTAACACTGACGGTGTTGATCAGCTTATTGCTAAGTACGCCAACAGCACTGAAGTTCGCAGAATTGAAGCACTTCATTACCATAAAAAAAACGTATTAGTTGGCTTGCTGGCTGCCGCTCGTAAAAAAGGCAGACTGATGCATGCCAACCTTTTATGGGTAAGACCTATGGATAAAGAGCTTTGGTGGAACGTGTCTGGGGATGGTGGTCAAGTCGCCTATTGGGAAGCTGCTGGACTTTGGGCGCACGCGCAAATTGAAGTGCTGGCTGGGCGCAGCATTGCTGTTCCGGCAGTCGCAGGTGCTGTTGTTGCATTTAGAACAGTGATGTCAAAGGAGCACTGGATAGACCCAGGGCAGTACAGTGAGGCTTCACAGCAGCGTATGGTGCAAGAAGCTAACCAAGTTCTTGATGATGCAAAAGCTGAAATGGCGAATCAGAAAGCTGGTGGTAATGCGGCTGAGAAAAACAGAGATATGCAGCGTAGGCAGCAGCAGCATATTGAGCAGGAGCGGCAAAGAAATCGTAAGAACGCGGATGGCCATGATTAGGGATCGCGATGCCGGTGTAATTCAGGATAGGCATGAAATAGATCAATCAAGGACGATTGTTGATTCGCGCACCTTATATAAAAAGATGTGGGATGGCCTACAGGCCCCAACAATACCGTTTGTTTGGGCTGTCATTGCGACCATCATCACTTTGCTTTGGTCTGGTTTTATTCCTTTTGGTCTATTGATTCAAATTATCCTCTGGTATGCAGTGGTAAGTAAGCCGGATGTGCTGCCTATTCACTTGCCGATGGAAGCCAACAAAAAAGACTTAAACGATGAGGAGCCGGGCGGGAGTGGGCATTACAAAGCGCGTGGCAGCTTTTTCATGGGCAATATCAGAATAAGCGGATCATTAAAATGGAGTGAAGTCTGGATTTCGTTCAAGTCGCTCACTCAGCATTTCTTGATTTTTGGGGCCACGGGAGCTGGCAAAACAGAATCTATTGTCAGCTACATCAGTAACTTTCTATCTGTTGGCTCTGGCGTTGCCTTCCAAGATGCGAAAGCTGCCCCGAAGGCAATGCTTCAGATCGCTACGTTTTGTCGTATTTTTGGGCGTGATGGTGACTTTCGTGTCACGAACTATATTACCGGTGGATCTTCTAAAAAGCGCGATCCCGCAGAGCGGATATCGAATGATGCCGCTATTTTTGCAAGAGGCTCAGCTGAATCAAGTACTCAGTTGCTAGTGTCTTTGCTACCGAAGAGTGAAGGTGACAACAAGATCTTCTCCGAGCGAGCGATTAGCCTTGTGAGTTCGCTATTACCTGCTCTCACTGACTTGCGGGACCTCGGTAAATTACAAATTGACCCCGGTATTATCCGTGATTACATGGCATTCAAAATGTTTGCCACCCTTTTTAGAAACAACAATATTTCTAAAAAAAGCCGTGATGCACTCAAGGGCTTTTTAGAGTCATTGCCGGGGTATGACGAAAACGTAGATATTGGCGATCAAAAGGAAGAAGTAACTAGGCAGTTCGGTTTTAGTCAGGCGTACTTTACGCGCTCGCTTGCTTCTTTGTCTGATACCTACGGCCATATCTACATGGTCGGCTTAGGAGAGATTGATTACCAAGACGCGGTACTTAACGGTCGCATATTAATGACCTTACTTCCCTCGATGGAGAAGTCAGGGGAAGAGTTATCCAGCCTTGGTAAGATTGTTCTAACAGCGACTCGTAACGGTATGGTTGTAGGACTTGGAACGGTTTTCGAGGGTTCTGTAGATGATGTTGTGCATAACCTGCCAACCAACTCAAACATACCTTACGGCATCATGAATGATGAAAACGCATACATGCTTGTTGAAGGGCAAGAAATGATTAACGCTCAAGCCCGAGGACTGGGCTTCTCGGTAATGACCGGTACTCAAGATGCACCAGGTATGCTTGAAAATATCAGCCGGACAACCAAGCAGATCATGGCGAACAGTGCCATCAAGCAAATAATGTATTTGGATGACAAGGAAACTACGGATTTAGCGGTTGAGTTCTCTGGTGAAGCCAACGTGATGGTTCGTGATAACTATGAGCGCGAAGGCGATTTAGGCGATTTCTTTGCTGGTCCCGGTGCGCGAGTTGAAAAGCGCCACAGGCTAACTTCTACTGCAATCAAGGCTCAAGGCTTAGGCCAAGCGTTTATTATGTACCAAGGTAAAACGCATGCGGTTCAGGTGTATAACCACGGTATCAACGAGAAAGGGAGTGACCCATTAACTCGCTATGTTGATTCTTGGTACTCTGTTCGCATGGCAAAAATTGCGATCCCAACTATTGAAGAGCTTATTGATCTAAATAATCTTTCTCCTAGCCGTGAATACCAAGATCTTCTGGTGATGATCCGTGATGATTCTCGCAAAATGCTTGCATCAATGAACCTTTATTTTCACTCGATGCTGGTCATAGAGCGTTTGGCCAAGCAGACTCTGAACGATAATGAAAGGATGTTTGATCAAGGGATTATTGACTCGGTATACGGCGCGAGAAACTTGCTGGAAGCAGATTATAATGAAAGCGAATTAGTAGGCTTACTGCGCCGAGTGGTAGATGCTGACCTGGATAGTAAGGAAAGCGTGGCTGAGTTGTTTATTTCGCTTTTGAGAGATAACGAGTCTCCAAGCTTTATTGAACAAAAGCAGCAGGCGCTGAATAAACGATTAGCTAAAGAAACAAACATTACCATGCCTGATATGAGCGGTTCGTTACTCTACGACGAAACCGAAGGCGATATTTATATGGGCGATGATGATTCCGAGGAAGAAACTGATTCGGGCAATACCGGCGGCACTGGATCGTTATCATCTAAACCAAGTCCAAAAGAAGAGGTGGACCCGCTCAACGCTTACTTAGGAATGGAGATCACCGGTGATGGTAATGACGAAATGCCGGAGTCGTACCAAGAAGATTATAACCATTATTTCGATGGCGAGATCCCAGATGAAATGCCAGCGGAAGAATCTGAGTATTCAAGAAGTGAAGCGCTAACTCCAATTGCTGAGATCACAAGGAACGCTTTAGCCTTGATGCCTTGGTTTGGTTCGGTAAATGAAGTTGATGAAGCTCGGGCAGCGATGGTTCAAACTGAGCTGTTTATGACTAATTCAGCTGATGAGAGCAAGGCGCTGTCAGCGGTGAATGATGGCTTTGAAATGATTGCAAGCGCATTTACTTACCCGAAAACAAAAATGCCAAACGCTGAAAACGTGAACCTTGATAGCTTGTTATCGAATCTTAAAAGCGATTAAAGCTACAAGAAGTTCTTTTTAATCCGATTGATCAGCGAGTATGAACACTGGTATGACACGCCGCACTCCCGTGCGGCTTCACCAATACTCGCTCCCTCCACCCAGTGCAGCCTCGCTATCGCCACTGACTTCTCGCTGTAAGCGTTTTTCTTGCGCTGAAGCTTGCCCTGTAGATCCCCGAACTCTGCTGCCGTCAGCGAGCCTGTGGGGGCTTGTGGTGCAAGCAAGTTAATAAGCGCAGCAATTTGTTTGCGTGAATATTTCTGTAGTAGCTGTTCAGCGAGATCTTCCATTTGTGTGCCTTTTGTTTAAGAGCAAAAACGATGTGATATAATGGCATTATTCGATATTGAAAGCACACTGAAGCGAGCGGTAAAGTTGTGATAACTAAGTTAAAGAGATCCCATGATGGCGCGCAAGAAGACAAAGACATGCCTTTTGTTTTCGGAAACCCTGAAAGCAAATTAAAGCGCGGCAACGTCAGTGCCAATGATATTGAGCGGGGGCACTATTTTCCTTGTCGTTTCAGTTTTATAGAGCACGTCAAGCAATGCAGAGCTGGCCGCGTGGTCAATTTTTATAAAGACTTGGAGTTGAATGTGCAGGGGGTGGCTGGAATGCAAAACACCTATAGTATGCCAATGGCTGTACAGGTCATGCTTATGTGGCACGGGCCTAAAATTATTGACGGCGTACCTATTCAAAGCATCATTGACTTAGAGTTAAGTCGACTGAGGAAGAAGATACATATTTTGACCACTGTGAATAAAGAGGCTTTTCTTAAGCGAGGAAAAGGAAACAAAGGGCTCTTTGATGACCTTCAGCTATGCGTGGATTGGCTAACATTCAATCGCTCTTCTTTTTCCAGTCATCCTATATCAAACGTAGTTCTCGATAGATGCTTGCGCTGGGACTCGGTGCTTGTAAAACAACCTAAACAGGTGCGGGAGGCTTTGCCGGCGCTTGGCGTTGAAGGTTCATTTATGGTCAATGATCAGATATTTTTCAACCGAGGGCAGGCCATGAATTATCTTGATCAACTTATGGTACAGGGTGAGCAGGGTTCTATGAGTATCGGCATTGATGCTACTGGGTGCGATGCATATAATTATTTAAAAAAAATACATGGCGAAATGTTACCTAAACTTCTATGCAATCATGGTGTTTATGGTGTTGCTTATTCTCAAGGATATAGCTGCTTGCTTGTATAAGTTATGGCGCTTTTTGCGCCAGCCAAAGCTAAACGGGTTAGAGGGTACAGGATGATGGATGACAATAGATCGGTTGCCGTGATTACTGGAGAGAATAGTAAAAGCGTTGGTCGTAGCCGCTTGCACTCGCCTGGCATATCTGCACAGGCTTTGAGGGACTATTTTAGTCATCAGTCGGCAACTAGCCGCTACGCAACTCGACTGACCTTTAAACGCATAGCTGCTGATTTAGGTATTTTAACTGAGAGTGGTCGTATTGAAGATGTCGAATGGGGCACGATCACTCCTGCTGATTTTACTTATCTTATTGATATGTGGCGCGAGCGCGATAAAATTCATAGTACGTCGATTCGACGGTATTTGTCAGCCCTACGGGGTCTTGCTGGGGTGTGTTTTTTGAATAAAAGCATGGACGGCGATACGTATGCTCGCATCAAAATGGTGAAGTTCCCTCGCGGCGCAAATATAAGGGGACGCGGCATGTGCGTAGAGCGCGCATATCAAAAGGCGCTTCTTGACAACTGCATGAATGATGACCGCATACAGGGTGTCCGCGATGCTGCGATGCTTGCTATCTTGTTTGGTACCGGTATACGCCGCGAAGAGGCCATATCACTGACTCAAGCCGATATTGATTTTGTATCATGTGAAATTAGAGTGAAAGTTAAAGGTGGTAACTCTGTGTCAAGGTTTCTGTCTGCTTGGGCAATTCCGTATATTAAAAACTGGTTAGAATGTAAGGCGCTTTACGGTAAGGGTAGTGGCCATATTCTAGTCGGAATCAATAAGAGCGGCGTCATCAGCAGTAAGAAGCTTAACGGGCGCAGCGTGCTGCGTTTGCTTGAGGAGCGCTCAATTAAAGCAGGCTTGCCTGTTCTTGTTAGACCGCACGATGCGCGTCGCACTATGGGTACTGAAATGATTAAAGAACATGGAGAGCTAATTGCTCAAAAGGTCCTAGGTCATGCCAGTCTTGATACAACGCGGATCTATGACAAACGTGGCGATGATGTTTTAAGAAAAATCATGAGCGAACGCAAGTGAACGCGCCCGTCTGCATGTATGAGCGCATAAATATGCGCTCGCTTTCGCTGCTCACCAAAACACTTCGATGCTAGGGGCTTGTTCGTAGTTATCAATCAACGCTTGGTGCGTTTTATAGTGTTGCTTGTACCGTTCGATATGCTCTTTACAGAACAGCTCTAGCTCTGGTTCGGGTAGTTTAGGTGAATACACGACAAGAGTATCTTTATCATATTCTGCAAATTGACAGTCGCCATCAGGGTGAATGACTTGACCTATACCGCCTAGCAAATCTTCAACACAAGTAGTGTATGGATATTTTTTAGAGCCTTCGGGATCAAAGTAAACAGCTCCATGTTCGTGATTTTCATGTTGAGACATAAGGTTTTTGCTCCATTGTTGGTGGCTGCGGCTTAGCAGCGCCGGTTTCGGGCGGCTAAAGGGACTATATCACTTCGTTTTTTGCTCAAACTCTATAAGAACCTCATTGGCGCCAGCAGCTTCCCATTGGTTTAATAGGTTTTGTAAATCATCAGGAATGCTGCTCAAGCGAGTAAACGCCTGCTTAACCTCGTCAAGCGTCGGGAATGCGTGCTTTAACAAAGTCCCGTCTTTTCGCTGAGCAAGGCTTTGCAAGGTGTCTTCTATCAGGGACAAAAGGGCTTGATCCTTTAGCTCACTTATAAAGGCTTTAGTTTGGTGCGGCTCCATGGAGTAGGTGATAGCGCTCTCTATAATACTTGAGCGTATACCCAGCACTCGGGAAGCAAAAAATGTCACAGGTACATCGAGCTTTACGTCTTGAATTGTTGCCATGTTTTAGTAGTCTCCTGTTATCCAAACCGAATTAAGTTTTTGATCTCACGTTTAGCGCTGGAATCGAAAGGCATATCAATGACGCGCTGTAAGGCGCTTGAGAAGTTTTGATTGGCCACTGTTGTCTGAATGTGATTATGCGTTAACTCGACTTCCTGCGGCGACAAGGGGCCGTGCGCCAACGCAAAGCTGTATAGCTCGCCGCTAGGCTTCTTGTTGTTTTCTACTTGATTGGATAGCTCATGCAAGGGGGCCGTGTTGAATGTACCGCTGGCGCTGTGACTGAGCGTTTCCTGATGATCTATTTGCCCGTGTACAATCATTCGTGCCCAGTTGGCCGTTAGCTTGCAAACTTGCCCAGCGGTAGCATCATGGTATTTGCCTTCGTAAAGAACTTTTGATGGTAACGATGTAATGCCTTGGGCGATCTCTAGTAAAGCGTTACGAGTAAATGTTGATGATGCCTCTAAGAAGGGTTCCAGCTTGGCAAGGTAACTGGCTTGGCTTTCAATACTGCGCATGTCAGCGTCAACACATTGCTGGCTAATGTAAACCGGTAGCGTTTCAGCCTTTTCGATAAGATCTTGAAAAGCGTCAGCACCATGGCTTTTGATAAACGAGTCGGGATCATGCTCGCCGGGCAGAGTAATGATAAATACCTCTGCGGTTGGCATGACGTGCTCAGCTGCTAGAAGCGCACCACGCAGCGCGGCGTCTTGACCGCTAGAGTCACCGTCAAAGCATAGGTAGATTGAGCGCACGTTCTCAGCTTGTAGCTTATGTAGCTGCTCTACCGTCAGGCTGGTGCCCATTGGTGCAACACCTGTGGCGATTCCTGCTGAAGCCATACACACAACGTCCATATAGCCCTCAACCACAATGGCCGACTTGGATTTATGAATGTGCTCGCGGTTCTGATGCAGGCCGTACAGTATCTTGCTTTTATTAAATTGATCGGTTTCGCGGGTATTGATGTATTTTGGTGCCACATAATCAGAGTTTTCGCTTGGTTTTTCTTGCGGTAACAAGCGACCACCGTATCCAATAATAGCGCCAGCATCATTATGAATGGGGAACATGAGGCGATCACGGAAAACGTCTAGCATTTTCTTGTTGTCTTGTTTCTCGGTTATTACACCGGCGTCTTTCGCTGCGAGTCGCATTCTGTGTGCACTATAGTGATCAACGAGCCCGCGCCACTTGTTTGGGGCGTAGCCGATTTCAAAGCGTCTACAAGCTTGCGCTGACAGTCCGCGCTGCGCCAGATAATCCTGAGCTTCTTTTGAGTTTAAGTGCCCCTGGAAATAGATTTTAGCAATCAGTAAAGCTTTTGATTGATCTTCGTGGCTGGCGCGTTCAGTGCTCATAAAAGAACCTTTTGAGTGAGATAACTGCTTCGGTATAATGATAGTGTATGATATTTTAACAAATGAAACCCGCTGGTGCTTATATTTCAGATTCCAGCAGTGCGCAAGTGAGATTGATATGAAGCTAGAAGCATTGGGAACGGCTAGTAAGCACTTGGATATGCATAGTGCCTACAAGGCAAGCAAATACAATTTAATCATAAAAGATTTATCAGGGGAGGCGGGGCGACCTGTAGAGAAAGGGGTCTTCCTGCATATCCTGCCGAAGTTGCGCCTGACAGAGTATCAGTTTGATCGTTACTTTATGATCGACCTGCGTCGCATGATAACGGCCAATATTTATCTCGATAATGTAAGGCTTGATCTTGATTTAAAGCTGGATAGACCGTTTCCAAATTTGATGCTTTTAACGCTCACTGAAAAGAAGAACCGGACTGGGGTGTATTTGCCCATTAAAGGGGCGGGTGAGTACGACGTGCGAGTTGAGTGGTCGATTGAGTACGGGGTTGATACCGGAAGCATATTGGTAACGCATAAACAGCGAGTAGTGATCGAATGCAACGGTGAGCAACCGGCGCTATCCATTTACTCCGTACCTGAAGCCAGTTGGATTTACAGTGAACGCAACTCTTATAGCGCCAGCTGCTTAAGCCTTGCCGTAATCAGTGATGGCTCTGTGACAAGAGAGCGTGTTGCTTCTTTTGGGACAGCTGTGCATTGCGATCAAGGGCAGCTGGTGTATGACGAAGTTGTAAAAATCCACGAGCCGCTAGATTTGTATGGTGCTCGTTTTTGTATGGCCATGAAAGAGCTAAAAGCTTAGGGAGGGGCTATGCATGCTACAGCACATAATTACGGTAGCGAAGATGGGGCTGGCGCTCAGGCTGGGCTGGAAGCATTAGAGGCGGGTCTTAACTTGCTTGAAATGCCTGACGCAGTGAAAAACGATAAAGCATTACTGGATATTTATCTGAATGGCCTTAAAAGGGAAAAAGCGAACCTTATAAGCTTGATTGATGAGTATCAAACCAACTTCAAGGAAGCTGAAAACTCACAGTTTTACGCAGTTCATGGACTGGTGATGACTGAGGGTGAATGCAACTATGGAGTTACGTCCGCAAGAAAACACAGTGCGGTATGTGAATGGCTGATTGATAGAGCTATGGCCGCAAGAAATGCACTGGATCTCGCAACGTTTAATTCAGACATGAAAAACAGCATCGTGCAACTCAATGCAACACTGGCTGCCGGCAAGAGTTTCAAACAGTCATTCTTGGATGGCCTTACAGAGCGTACTGCCCAGCAATCCTATCAGCTATTAAAAGAACACTTCTCGGCCAGTGGGAAAGTTGATTTTTCCGACATGGTGAAAATGCTCGATGAGTGCCACAAGGTTATGGATGAGGAAGAGCCACAGACCACACCGACTAAAGACCAAATGGCTTATGGCGTGATTGATTTGGCATCCAGTAAAGCAGGGGCCGCCCTAGATGGCTTCTATGATAGCCCAGGCTTCGCAAGCATAGGCGAGGCTGCCAGCCAACCGGCATCGAAACAAAGCATGAAAAACTAACAGTAAATATAGGGTCAGGTATATGAATCAATTAGACAGTGAAAACGAAGTAACCCTGCTGCACCACCTGGAGCAACTTAATACCGGGGAAGTAAATTCATTCACGCTTGAGTCTGACGATCAGAATCAAATCAAATTAAGCATTGTTAAGACGGGTGATGGCTGGCTGGTGAAGCAAGGTGACGCTCATTTTGTAGCTTCGGACTTTACCAATGAAACTCGCCCTGCTTGCTATCAGGCGTTTCACTCTGCTAGTTTCCGTGACGCTGTCGCTGAGTTTGTTGATAGAGCCGTCATAATCATTACGCCGAATCCACAGGGCGATACCGTTAAGCTTCATGCTGGTGACGGTAATTTAAACAAAAATATCGAAGAGCTGCTGGAGGTAACAAATCCTGCATTGCATGAACACCTCTACAATAAAAAAACTTTAGCGCAAGAGCTGGAGAGCATGAATGAGGCGACTCCTGGTGAGAGCTTTAAGGCTTTCTTTGATAGTGATGGCTATCAAGATGAGAAGGCACCAGCGCTCTTTGCAGACAAATCCTTTGGCATGAAGATTTAACTGTAGGTAGCAGAATATGCAGACCGAATCAGGTTATCAGGCGCGCTGGCACCAGGCCGGTATACCAGAGAGTTTAATCGTTAAAGGTGATCTGGATCTACGGGGCGCAGGTATAGACTTGCTGCCTGATAATTTGATTGTGATGGGTGACTTAATCATCCAAAACACAGTAATACAGCAGCTACCAAGGCGGCTTAAGGTCGGTGGTAACGTTGACCTCACGGGGTCGCCTTTAAAAGCGTTGCCAAACTGTATGCAGGTCGGTGCCGATCTTATTTTAACAGGCATCGCATTGCTGGCGCTGCCTAATGGCATACGCGTCAACGGTAATCTAATCCTTACCAGCACGCAGCTTTTCGTTCCCGAAGAAATGTACCTTGCTGGCGCGGTACATCGCGACAACTCAGCATCATTTGATTCCTTTTTCTATAGCGCTGGCTATACATCTATCGCCAGCGAAACACTTTCAAACCTCAATCAAACACAAGGGCTTAAACAATGACTACAGCAAATGAAAAAATCACCAAAAAAGATGTTCTGGCGCTACTCCACCGTTATGAGGACGTTAGCAAAAAAATTCTTGAACACCCAAAGTTCGATGAGGTAACTCGCGAAAGCGCTGCTGATCAAACGGCCTTGTATATTTTGGTTCTCAAAGAAATTCTTGATGTCGATAGTGATGAGTTACCGCATGACCTTGTGGTGGTGGTTACTTTGGCAGCTGGTTACGCAAAGCTGGTAGATGATTTTTGCGCTAGTCCGGTTGAAGGCTAAGCGCTGGAGGTTCACATTGTAGAAGCTTGATAAGGTTGGTAACTAAAAGCATCTGCAAGCCGTATTATACCTGGATGCTAAATAATGAGAGTAACTGTGACTAAAAAAACTCCACCACTAACAAAAGCTGAAACTGAGTGGATCAAAAAACTTAAAAAGGTGCTGGCTGAGTGCCCGTCTGACCGCTTGGGCAGCTACACAATTGGCGATAGCAATATCCATTTGTATGACAAAAGCTTCGATAGCGAAATTTGTAATATGCAGGAAAGCGGACAAGTAGACCATTGCAGGGCGGTTGAGAGGCTAGGTTGTGATCTTGGCATGATCAACTTTCCTTTCCCAGTTCTATCAACGGCTGGCTAATTTATTGTGATACCACACATATGACTAATGATGAGTTTAGTAAAAAAACAAACAGTATCAACAAGGGCTTTCTGAGTACTTTGTTTGGAAGTAAGCGCTTACAACAGTCAACCGGCATCATCTTTGCGCTTTCCGGTGGGACACTCTACACGCAAATCACAGAGGCTTTGGGTCAGCCGTACTTTACTTCAGTCTTAGGTGAGAGCGCGGGACCTATAGCCAGCACCGCTGTTAGCGGGCTGGTGACTCTCGGCTTAGTTTATGGTGCACTGCTGGTAACGGAGCGTTTTTCAAGAAGAAATATACAGCTCAAAGAAATTGAGCAGATTAAGAGCAAGGTTGTTACAGGACCTTTAAGCCGACAGGACGCAAAAGAATTGTTCGAGGAAAGCAAGCAGCTGATCAATGAGTTTGCCGCTGATGTTTGGAATAAAGGTGCTGCCTCATTTGAGAATCAAACTCTCATTGACCGGGGCGTTGGGCTGATTAAAGAGATGGCCAGTCATGGGGAGCCATCTGCTCAGTACCACCTAGGGAGAATGCACCTATCAGGCACTTGTGTTGAGCAAGATAGCGTGAAGGCATTTAAGCTGCTTAGTGCCTCAGCACAGCAAGGCAACACCGGTGCGATGTTCGGCATAGCTGAGATGTATTTGGACGGCGAGGGGGTAGAGCCTGATTATGTTGTTGAGTCAGGTGCAAATCATACAGTAGACGATGTGTTTGCCGGCGATCCAGTAAGGGCTATACCGAATGCAAAGAAAGGGATGGCAGTACTTGTGGCGGCTTGTCAGCAGGGTGATCCTAATGCCTTAGAGCGTATGGGGTATATGTATCAAAAGGGCTTGCATGGTTGTGAAGTAGATTTAGGTCGAGCTGAGCGTTGTTATGAGCGAGCAGTAGAGCAGGGCTCACGCAGTGCTAGTGTAAGGCTTGAGTTTATAAGTGGTGATGAGGGTCAGTGCCAGGCGTTTGATTCTCGTAGCATTAAGGCTTTAGAGCAGAAGTCAGCGGATGGGGATGAGGATGCAAGTTTTGAGCTTATTCGTGCCTATAGCATAGGGGTTGAGGTTGAGCGTGATCTTGTAAAAATAGCCACTTACACAATGGCTTTAGAAAGCGATCGGAATAGTGATCTTAACTCAATGGATGCCGAAATTAAGGATCTTGAAAAAACTGCTCACATAGTTTTTGACCGAGAAAACAGACCTGAGCAGGCGTTTGCTGCGTTTTTTCGTAGCGTTGGCTATTCGGATGAGTACCAGTCTATGCGTGAGCGCGATGCAAAGCACCAAGACATATCAGCTAAGCACGGTATGAAGTTAAATTAATAACACTATCTGTGTGAAATAATGGCACTGTATCGTGTTATTATCGAGCCATCTAAACCGTAGGCTGCACTGTTAAGTGCGGTGCAGCCTGTTCATATAGGTAACGAAGCTATGGATAATAAATCTTTCCTTGAAAAAGCGAATGCTGTTTTTGAGGACTTCAAAGAATCAGTACGTAAATGTAACTCATTAGGAGTGGCCGCTGCTACAGGGCTTTTTACTGGTGGGGGTGCTGTTTTTATGAACGGTGCTTTAGAAGCTTATTTGCGCGAACAAGAATCAAATCTAACGGGTGTTATCCGGCCAATCAGCGAAGAAGCCATGCGCTTTGACGCTGGAGCACTGACCGCTGGCGTTGGTATTGCTGGCGCTACCTATGCCGCCATCCTGGTTGCCAAGTGGGCAGTCAAAGTGAATGACAATTTAAAAGAGCTTGAGCAAATCAAATTCGAGCGAGGCGAGATCTCAAACCCGGGTAATCCAAAGGGAGCGAAAGGGGCAGAGCTTCGAGCGAGACATATTCCAATGATGCCAACAGTGGTTCATTCTGATTTGAAAGCATCTAAAGCTATGGCTGCCCATGTTATTGATCAACTGAACCCGGCTGGCGCGAATCTTCAAACTGCACTTGATGCTTTCCAGCAGAGCGAAGGCTTTAAGAATATTGACGGGCCCCACCTGGATGACAAGGTGCAACTTAAAAGCTCTGCAAAGTTGGGCTAGCTATGCCTGATGGTAGGCGAGTAATAAGGCTGCAATTAGCTGGGCCTCAAGGTGTTCGAGATCGTGCGTCGTTGGGCGATACGCGGGCTCAATTTACGTTGGGCTTAAAACACAGGTATGGCCTAGATGAGCACTCCCGAGACTTGAAGTTGGCTGAGTTTTGGTTTGAGCAGGCAGCTGAGTTAGGGCATGTTGAGGCCATGATTAATATGGGTTTGCTTTATCACTATCGAGATTTTAGTACCGCAATGTTCTGGTACAAGCTTGCTGAGGCTCAAGGAAGTGAGTTGGCCAGCAACGCAATGACCGGCAGGCTTTCGGGTTCAAGCACTCAAGCACTCAAGCACGGCATGCCTGCAGCTCAACAGGCCCTGCAGCCAAAGTAGTTGCTGGGTCTGTTGAGCTGAGTCGTATTTTGGCTGTTTAAAACAATTTTAAAGAGACGTTTATGATCATCGAAAAAGCAGAAGATCAGTGCCTTGTAACAGATGTTACTGATAGTGGTGAGGCTATGACTAATCAAGAGCGGCTGAAAAGCTTCTACGACAGCGAAGGCTTCTTGATGATTGATTCTTTTGATTTGGATAAGGTATCGCCGGATAACCGTGGGCTGAGCTTATGATTGATTTGGAAAGCATGTCGGTCATTGAGATTTTGTCTAACTATACACGCACGGGCATGATCTTTTGCTTAGTTGTGCAACTTGCCGCAATTATCTTAGGGCGTGTTTTTAAAAAACCTACATTGCAGCGAATGGCTATTTCTATTACATGCGCTTTCACTGCGTTTTCAGTAGGTACATACACGTCTTCGTCATCTGTTACTTGGGTTTTAATGTTCACCTTGGTTTTTGTTGCCACGTTTTTTTTTACGCCAAAGTTTGTTGGTGAGGAAATATCGAAAAGGAGCGGGAATGAAGCATGAACTACCCACCACTTTAGAAGTGGGGGTTTCCTAGGTAATGCACAGACTTGATGGGGTGCGCTGCACCTCATCAGAGGTTATGCAAATTGACTGGGCTAACTCCCTCGCACCGAGGGTTTTTGTAATGGATAGCAAGTAGCGCAATCCTTCCTTGAGGATGTTGATACTGGCGTTATAGTCACGATCTAGGACAGCATTACAGTTTGGGCATTGCCACTGCCGCATGGCGAGGGTGAGTTCACCTCTGCCAAGAACATGGTTACAGCCAGAGCAGGTCTTAGAGGATGGAAACCATCGGTCTATTTTAACGAGCTGCTTGCCATACCAATCTGCTTTATAGGCCAGCATCGCGGCGAACTCTGACCATGAGCTATCACTGATCGCTTTAGCTAAACG
>RCMZ01000034.1_pt1 | contig 82613 bp, 91 predicted proteins | sample 2041141 | NCBI WGS metagenome assembly RCMZ01 (sample SAMN09708263, study PRJNA481090) | Wastewater metagenome, whole genome shotgun sequencing project. | biome: sewage; isolation source: Davis station wastewater (DW) | place: Antarctica: Davis Station | collected 2010-03-01 | reverse complement strand
CCGACTACTCGAAAATGTTCGCTCAGGTGGGTGCTGGCCAGGCGGTTGAGCAGCGCCACCACCAGCGGGTCTACCCTGCCGACCCGCAGGGCGCGGTTCAGGCGTTGTTGCTGGTCCAGCGCGGCTTTCAGGCCGGTCAGCCGTTCGGTGCTGGCCTGCTTTCTTTGCATGAATTTGTCGTAGATGGCTTGCGTCTCGGGCGTGCGGGGGCCCAGACTGGTTTCTGCCCCGGCGGGCGAGGTGCGCACCAGGTATTGCGCTTGCGGCGACGATGCTGGCCCCGCGTGCCAGTACATCCCGCCTCGCACCTGGGCGGCTTCATCGGTGGCTTCGGCCAGCGCATCGAACACCGCAATGGCGTCGATGTATTGGCGGGTGATGGCGGGGCTAAGTTCGAGCATTTCGGTATATTTTTGTGTTTTTAGATTTTTTACCGAAAAATGAATATTGACAATAAGTTAAGTTATTTTTCTTGGTTCATTTTTCGATGCGGTCAGCTTGCATGCGCCCATAGGCGGCGCGAATGCGCTACAACCCACCCCTCAGCACATTGATGAGTACAGGCTCCCCCATGGCAACCGCTCCCATCCTCGGCCTCAGCCACCTCACCTTCATCGTCCGCGACGTAGACCGCACCGCCCGGCTGTTCTGCGAAGCCTTAGGCGGGCAAGAGGTCTACGACAGCCAGGGCCGCAACTTCTCCCTCTCGCGCGAAAAGTTTGTGCTGCTGGGTGGGCTGTGGCTGGCGTTCATGGAGGGCGAGCCCCCAGCAGAGCGTACCTACCGCCATGTCGCGTTTGCCGTGGCCGATGGCGATTTGCCTGCCTGCGAGGCGCGGCTGCGGGCGCTGGGGGCCGAGGTGAAGCCGCCCCGCCCACGGGTGGAGTGCGAGGGGCAGTCGCTGTACTTTTACGACTTTGACAACCACCTGTTTGAGCTGCACACCGGCACGCTGGAGCAGCGGCTGGCGCGGTATGCGCAGGGGTAGGGCGTAGGGTTGATCTGCCGCTGCGCCGTCAGGCGGGGGCGCTTCTTCTAATCACCGCGTTTTGTGCGGTGAATACCGCCGCAACACGGCTCAAACGCGTGTGCAGAAACCCATTTTGCTGCGTTTTTAATAGCTGCTTGCGCTTATTTCTATTGCGCTAGAGGCCAATTTGGCCTCTAGCATTGGCCGCATCAGCCTCTGCATCCGCCTCGGGCCACAGCTGCGGAAACATGAAGCGCAGCGCGTGCTGCGGCAAACCAAGGCACACCTTGCCTTGGGGCGAGTCGGGCTGAAGCAGGCCGCGTTGGACCCGTACGCCTGCTGCCCCTCGCCCAAGGCCGCGCCTACTTCGCGCCAATTTGTGGGCGGCTGACCGTGCTGAACACGTATTTCAGGCTGTCGCCCAGCGTGCTTTCCCACACCATCCATTCATGCTTGCCGTTGACGATGCGCAGCTCGGCGGGTTGTTTGGCCTTGCGCAGTTGCGCGTAGAGCAGCGTGGCATCGGATTCGATGGCGAACTCGTCGTCGTCTCCTGAGTTGATGTACATCGGCACCTTGATGCCTTTGGCCAGAAAGGCGTCCATCAGCGGCGGGTAGTTGTACTGCTGCCATACGGTCTTGCTGTAGGCCCCATTGGTGTTGGGCTCTGCAAAGACCTTGACGCTGCGTGCCGAAGAATCTGCCGGGGGCTCGGTGCTGTAAATGGCAGGCGACAACAGGGCCGCCGCCTGGAATTTCTCGGGGTACTTCAGCACAAACCGCAGCGCGCCGTAGCCGCCCATCGACAGGCCGCCAATCACGCGGCCATCGCGGGTGTTGATGGTGCGGTAGGTCTTTTCAACGTGGGGCATCAGGTCGTTGATGAAGGCGGTCTCCATCTTCTCCTTCAGGTCCACATACCAGTTGGTGTTGGCATCGGGCATCACGTAGATGGCCGGGGGGATCTCGCCGTTGGCCACCAGGGTGTCCACGGTCTTTTGCATCTTGCCCTTCACGGCCCAGTCGTTGCGCGCGCCGCCGTTGCCATGCAGCAGGTACATGACGGGGTAGCGCACGTTGGTGTGTTCTGCGTACCCGGTGGGCAGGTACACGTTGTACGTCAGCGCCCGGCCGAGGGCGGGGCTTTGCACTTCGGCCGACAGCACTTCACTGGCGTGGGTGTTGACCGCGATGGCGCTGCATGCCAAGGCCGCAGCGGGGATGAGTTTTGTAATGCGCAAGGTGTTGTCTCCTGAGTTTGAATGCGTGCAAATTATGTGGGGCGCCATGTCAAAACACTGTCCCTTGTGTGCGATGTACGTGGTGCGCGCGATGTACCCGGTGCGCGAGGTGTGCGCAACCCGCCCCACAGTTGCATTCCCCTACACCACCAACCGCGAGTGCCCCACGCCGCCGCCTTTCACCACGCGGATCTGCGCAGGTATGCGCTCCTTCAGCGCCTCGACGTGGCTGATGATCCCGATCATCTTGCCGCTGGCGTTGAGCGAATCCAGCGCGGTGAGCGCCACCTCCAGCGTGTCGCCGTCGAGCGAGCCAAAACCTTCGTCGAGAAACAGCGAGTCGATGGAGGTTTTGTTGCTCACCAGATCCGACAGCGCCAGGGCCAGCGCCAGGCTGACCAAAAACCCCTCGCCGCCCGACAGGGTGCGTGTGTCGCGCGCCACGTCGCCTTGCCAGGTGTCCACGATTTCAAGCTCTAGCTCGCCGGTGGATTTGCGGCGCAGCAGGTAGCGGCCGTGCAGCCGGGCCAGGTGCTGGTTGGCCAGTTGCAGCAAGTGGTCGAGCGTGAGGCCCTGGGCAAACTTGCGGAACTTGTCGCCTTTGGCAGAGCCGATCAGGCCGTCCAGCCGCTGCCACAGGTCGGTCTCAGCGGTTTGCTGGCTGATCTGCTCGAACAGGGCTTGCTGCTGGGTGCGCCGTTGGGCGTCGCTGGCCAGCAGGGCGCGGTGGGCGCCGATGTGTTCGCCGAGCGCGCTGCGTTGGGCTTCCAACTCGGCCAGGCGGGCGTTCAGCTCGTCCAGTGTTTGGGAGGTGAGCGCCTGGGCCTGCAATTGCGTGTGTTGGGCTTGTGCGGCCTGCAGCAGTGTGTCGGCGCGCTGTTGTGCGGCCTGCAGCGCTTCTTTTTGCGCGGCGAGGCGTTGGCGCTCGGGCTCGGGCAGCAGGGCGGCTTCAAACGCGGCCAGGTCGGCAAAGGGGCTGGCCTGCAGCGCCGCGTGCCATGCCTGGGTGGCTGCATCCAGGGCGGTGGCTTGTTGGGCGCGTGTGGCTTGCGCTTGGGCCTGGCGGCCTTCCAGCGCGGCCAGGGTGCGTTGCAGGTGGTCGATGGCCTCTGTGCTGGCCTGCAGCGCTGCCAGCAGGTCGGGCCCGTCGCGGTGGGCAAGTCCATCGAGCAGGTCGGGCTGATCCGGCGCATTGGGCTCAAGGGGTTCATCGGGCGTATCGGGTGTATCGCGTGGGGCGCCGTCGCCGGCGGTGGCTTGCACGGCGGCCCAGCGCTGCGCCCACCGCTGGGCCTGTTCGTCCGATGCGTCGCTCTGGGCTTGCAGGTGTGCAATGCGCGGCGCCAGCGCTTGCAGCTGCGCCTGGGTTTCGCGCCAGCGCTGCCATTCGGCATCGCGCGCTTGCAGCCAGGGTGTGGGGTCTTCGGGCGGGGTGTAGCCAGCGCTCTCCACGGCGGCGTGCAGTTGGTTTTGCAGCGCGGCAAGTTCGGCGTGGGTGGCGTCCATCGCCTGCACCAGCGCGGCGTGGCGCGCTTGCGCCTCGTTCGCGGCTTGCTGCAGCAGTGCGAGTTGGTGGGTGGCCGCCTGCAGGGCCTGGTCGCATTGGTTGGCGGCGGCCATGGCCTGCTGCACGTGTTGCTCGCCCGCTTCTGCGTGGTGCAGGGTGTCGGCCAGTTGCGCCAGGGTGTTCATGGCCGATTGCTGCCCGGTCGCCAGCGTGTCGGCGTGTTGCCAATCGCCCGCCGCCAACGCATGGGGCGCGGCGGCCGTGGGGGTGACAGTGGGGGGGGCGGATGTGATGGATGCGATGGATGCGGCCCATTGCGCGTCCCATTCGCGCACGTGCTGCTGGGTGGTGTCTTGTTGCGCCTGGCGTTCTTGCCGCTGGGTTTTGTGGGCTGTCAGCGCATCGGCCACGGCTCGGCCTTGTTCGGTCAGCGCCTCCAGCGCGGCTTGTTTGTGCTGCAGCGCGGCTTCGGTGGCCGATACGTCCAGCGTTTGGTAGGCGCCGATGGCAGGGTGCGCCGTGGCGCCGCACAGGGGGCAGGGCTCGCCAGGCTGCAGGGCGTGGCGGTGTTGGTCCAGGCTCTGGATGCGGCGCTCTTGCTCCAGCAGCTTTTGTTTGTCCGCCACCTGTTCTTTGAGCGACTTGTACTGCGCCAGCAACGCCAGGCGCGCCGCGTCTTGCTGTGTGATGGCGACGTCGATGCGCTGCACATCGGCGGCCTGTGCGGCCTGCTGGTCGGCCAGGTCGCGGCGCTGCTGGCCCAGTTGCACCGTGTGCCGCCACGCGGCGACCTGGCCTTGTGCGTGCTGCCAGCGCTCGCGCAGTGCCAGCAGGGGCTGGCCGCCCAGTTGTTGGCTCTGTTCGGCCTGGGCGGCTTGCAGGGCCGTGGCGGCAGCGGTTTGCGCTTGCACCGCAGCATCCACCTGCAGGCGTTGGGTGGCCATGTGGGCGCTGCGCTGGGCTATGTCCTCGTGCAGGGCCTGCAGCGCGGCGCGTTGTTCGGCCTGCCGGGTGCGCAGCGTGTGCTGCTGCACAAACTGCTGGCGCCATTCACCCAGCCGTTCGCCCAAGTGGGCGTGTTGCGCGTGGGTGCTGCAGTAGTGGTTGTGGCGCTGCTGTGCGGCCTGGGCCTGTGCCAGCGCGTCCTGTGCTGCGCTGGCCACGCGGCGGGCCAGCCGGGCGGCGGTGTGGTGGTGCTGGTGGTGCGATGCGGATTGTTGCTGGTGCTGCGTGTGCAGGGTGGCCAGCAGGGTGTCGCTGCTGTGGCACGCGGCCTGCGCCTGCTGCCACGTGGTGTGGGGCGCACGCAGGGCCTGGGCGGGCTCGCTGGCGGCCAGGCGTTGCAGGTCGGGCGCGGCGGCCTGCAGCGCGGCCAGGGCCTGCTGCTGGTGGGTGTGCGCCGTTTGCACGGCTTGCGCGCTGTGCGCCACGTCCAGGTGCCACTGGCAGTGCGCGGTGGCCGTGGCCTGGGTTGTCTGCACCTCGCCCAGCGCTTGTGTCCAGTCGGCCAGCTCGGCCTGCATGGCGGCGCAGCGCTCTGCGGGCAGCAGCTCCACGCCGTCGGCGCGGGCTTTGAGCTGGTTCAGTTGCTCGCGGGCGTCGCGTGCTTGCTCAAACACTTTGCACGAGATGTCGCCATAGATCTCGGTGCCCGTCAGCTCTTCGAGCAGCTCGGCGCGGTCGTTGGCGCTGGCGTTCAGGAAGGCGGCAAACTGGCCCTGTGCCAGCAGCATCGAGCGGGTGAATCGGCCAAAGTCCAGCCCGGTGATGTCGGCCACGCGGCGCAGCTTGTCGTTGCTTTGGCTGCTGAGGATGGTGCCCAGGCCGGTGGCGGGGTCGACCTGGGCCAGCTCCACCTTGGGGTCTTGCAGCGCGCCGTCGACCTTGTCGCGGGCGCGGCGCTGGCTCCAGAAGGCGCGGTACACCACGCCCTTCACCTCAAACTCCACCTCGGCCAGGCAGTCGGCGGTGTGGCGCGTCATGATGTCGTTGGCCGACTTGGAGACGCTGGAGAGGCGCGGCGTCTGGTGGTACAGCGCCAGGCAGATGGCGTCGAGCAGTGTGGACTTGCCCGCGCCCATGGGCCCGGTGATGGCGAACAGGCTGTTGTCGGTAAACGGCGGCTGGGTGAAGTCGATGGCCCACTCGCCCTGCAGCGAGTTGAGGTTTTTCAGGCGCAGGGTCAGGATCTTCATGCGGCGTCTTCGGTCAGGCTTTGAACAACGGCGCGGTAGCGCTGGGTCAGGGCGTCTTGCAGATCGGGGGGCAGGTCTTCTTGGGCCAGCCGCCGGGCAAACACGTCGGCGGGGCTGAGTTCGTCCAGGGTCTCCATCGCTGCACTGGCCATCACCGCTGCTGCGTTGCTGCGCTGGCGGCGCACGCGCAGCACCTCGACAGGCAGGCCCTGCGCCATGGCGTTGATGCGGGCGGGCAGGTCTTGCAGGTAGTCGTCTTCGGCCACGGTGACCTCCAGCCACGCAGGTTGTGCTGTGGTGCCTTGCGCCGCTGCCGTGGTGATGGCGTCGGCCAACGCGGCCAGGTTGCCGCTGACCGAAAGCAGGGGCTGAAAACGCGGCACCGCCAGCGGGGTGACGCCCACCAGGCCCGTGGCGTCCAGGTCGACCAGCAACACTTCTTTTTGCTGCCGGGCCTCGTCAAAGCCCAGCGCAATGGGCGAGCCACAGTAGCGAATGTGGTTCAGCCCGCCCACTTTTTGGGGCTGGTGGATGTGGCCCAGCGCGATGTAATCCACCGGCGGAAAGGCTGCGGTGGGGAAGGCGTCAAGCGAGCCCACGTAAATCTCGCGCACCGATTCGTTGCTGCTGGCCCCCACGGTGGTGAGGTGCCCGGTGGCGATGATCGGCACCACACGCCCCAGCTCGGCCTGCAGCGCCGCCTGGCGTGCCTGCGCGGCGGTGTGCACGCCCTGGTAGTAGGCCTGCAGCGCGGCTTGCATGGATTGCTGCTTGTCTTGTGCGCTTTGCCCGGCCTGGCTTTGCAGCACATCGCGGGGGCGCACAAACGGCACGGCGCACACGATGCACCCGGCCAGCCCCTTGCGCTGGGGCAGCACCACCACGTGGTCGGCCGGGTCGCCCACGGCGGCGACCACGGTGGTGTGCAGCACGGCCAGCAGGGCGCGGCTCTCGCCCAGGGTGGCCACCGAGTCGTGGTTGCCGCCCAGCAGCAGCAGCGCCACGCCTGCGCGGTGCAGGCTGACGACCAGGTGGCTATACAGCTCGCGGGCGTAGCTGGGCGGCGAGCCGGTGTCAAAAATGTCGCCTGCAATCAGCACGGCATCCACGGCGTGCGCGTCGACCTGTGCCAGCAGCCAGTCGATAAGCGCCTGGTGCTCGGCCTGGCGGCTTTTGCCCATGAAGTGCTGGCCCAGGTGCCAGTCGGAGGTGTGGAGGATGCGCATGAGAGAGGAGCGTGATGCGGGAAAGGGGGGCGAAAAAGCGGGCGGGTGGTGGCGACGTTCATGGGGCCCGCAATGGGCCCGCAATAGGCCCGCAAGGGGCAGGCCATGGGGCAAGGTGCCGCCTATTTTGCGGCTGAAATCCGGCGTGTTGGTGTCGGTTGAATTGCTTTTAATTTGATAGCTGCTAGCGCTTATCGCATAAGCGCTAGAGGTCAATTTGACTTGAATCTTGAGTGCAACGGGGCATAGTGGCGCGCTGACCGCCAGTATCTGCGGATACACACGGCGCGGTGATTTTTGCAGAAGGCCACTAGGGGCTAATCCTGAGTGCAGCTTTCTGCGGGTGCTCACTACACTGACATCGTGTTCCGGCGCTGCCAGGCCTTCTGGTGGGCTGGCTGTTCTTGCAGTCAGCTTTCACAATCATTGGAGGGAAAAACCATGAGTATTTTGCGCAATATGTCGATCGGGACGCGCTTGGCCGTCTCCTTCGGGGTCATTCTGGTGTTGTTGGTCTGCAGTGTGGCCATCGGGGTTTTTCAGATGCGGGCATTGGCCGAAACCGCCAGAAACCTGGCCACGGTAGACAGTGAAAAGCTGCAGGTTGCCGTGCGCTGGCGCCAGACGATTGACCTGAACTGGATTCGCACCAAGGCCGCAGCGCTGGACGGCGACGCCACCAGAGTTGCCGCGTGGCAAAAAGAGATGGATGAGACCTCGGCGCTCACGGTGGCAGCCCGCAAGCGCGTCATTGACATGATCCAGTCGCCCGAAGGCAAGGCCTTGCTGCAGAGCGTGGACGATGCCCGTGCGGCCTACCGCGACCCCCGGGCGGCATTGCTCAAGCGCCGCGCCGCTGGCGAAGACGTATCCCAGGCGCTGGAAACCGAACTCAAGCCCCTGGCCGAGCAATACACCAGCAGCATCCGCAAGTTTGAAGAGCGCCAGCAGATGTTGTACGACGCATCGCTGGTGCAGGCCGAAGCCCATGGCGAGCGCGCCCAGGCGTTCATGGTGGGCGGTGGCGCCGTTGCCGTGGTGTTGGCCAGCGTGCTGGCCATGATGCTGTCGCGCTCCATCGTTCAGCCCATTCGAGCGGCGGCAGAAAACGCCCGGGTGATTGCGTCGGGCGATCTGTCGCGCACCATCGAGAGCGATGGCCGCGATGAGCCGGCCGAGTTGGCGACGGCGCTGCGCCAGATGCAGCAGGCCCTGGTCAGCGTGGTGGCCCGAGTGCGTCAAGGGTCTGAAGGCGTGGCGTCGGCCAGCACCGAGATTGCGCAGGGCAACCAGGACTTGAGCGGACGCACCGAAAGCCAGGCCAGCGCGCTGGAAGAAACAGCGGCCAGCATGGAGGAGCTGTCGTCCACCGTCAAACAAAACGCCGACAGCGCCCTCCAGGCCAACGGTTTGGCCCAGAACGCATCGGCGGTGGCGGTGCAGGGTGGCACGGTGGTGTCTCAGGTGGTGGACACCATGAAGGGCATCAGCGACAGCTCCAAGAAGATTGCCGACATCATCAATGTGATCGACGGCATCGCATTTCAGACCAACATCCTGGCGCTGAATGCCGCCGTGGAGGCCGCCCGTGCCGGAGAGCAGGGGCGCGGTTTTGCGGTGGTGGCCTCGGAAGTGCGCTCGCTGGCGGGCCGCAGTGCGAGCGCGGCCAAAGAGATCAAGGCGCTGATTGATGACAGCGTTGCCCGGGTGGATCAGGGCACGCATCTTGTGAGCCAGGCGGGCAGCACCATGAACGAAGTGGTCACCAGCATTCGCCGCGTGACCGACATCATGGGGGAAATCAGCGCGGCCAGCAGCGAACAAAGTGCCGGTGTATCGCAAGTGGGCGAAGCGGTCACCCAGATGGACCAGGCCACGCAACAAAACGCCGCGCTGGTCGAAGAAATGGCCGCCGCTGCCTCCAGCCTCAACAGCCAGGCGCAGGAGCTGGTGCAGTCGGTGGCGGTGTTCAAGCTGGCCTGAGTACGGGTGAGCGCGGATGAATGTGTGGCAAGGCGCTTGTGTTCTCAGGCATGGAATGCTATATATTTAATAGCTTATGGCGATTTATTCATAAGCGCTAGAGGCTGTTTTATCAGAAAATCAGGTGCCTCTGCAAAGAGGCATCCCTTGGAGGTGCTCAACCAACATGGGATTGCGCCCGCCCTACCACAGCCTAGCGTCGCACCCGCCAGTATCCGCGTGATCCAGGTGCTGCTGGGGCGCAAGAAGCTGGAGACCACATCGATCTACGCCCACGTCGCCACCAACCTGCTGCGCGAGGTGATCGGCCCCTTGGAGTCCATGCCGCCAGCCTGAGGGGGCGTTCGCGCAGCGGCCCAACCTGTCTAAACACCCTACTTTTCCGCATTTCGTCTCAACATTAGATTCCGCCTGCCGATACGGAATACATACCCGTTATTCTGGGAGGGATCGCAATGATGAATATTCAAGGAACAAGCTGGACGGCAAGTACGGGCAGTGAAGCGGTTCGCACTCGTGTCGGCCAATCGGGGGCTGCGTCTGATGCCAATGCGGCTGAGTTGACCCTGAACGATGACGCCCTCAGCGGGGTCACAGCCTCAGTGGTATCTCGGGTGCAGCAGAATGCCGTCCCGCCAGACAACACCTACGGACCCCTGAAAGTGTGGTCCACCCCCATCACAGGCATGGACCGCGTGGTGAAGCAAGAAGCCGCCAAAGCGCTGGATGCAACGACCTCCGGCTTGATGAGCGAATACAAGGACTTCAAGGCATCCCTAAAGAGCGTTGCTCCTGATCTCGCCAAGCTGGATTTCGGCTTTACGGTCAACGAGAAGGGTGACCTGGTGGCCACGGGCGTTTCCGGCCCCGAAAAGGATCGCTTGAACCAGTTGCTCAATCAGAACACCGATTTGAAGAGTCTGGCCACTCGCTACGTCAGCGATGTGTTGGCATATGCCAAAGCGGATGGCAATGAGGGTCTGGGCCGCTTCAAGCTGGACGCTTCCTCGTTCCAACTGACGGTGGATATCGGTGAAGATCTGGATGCTCGCCTGAATGGAGACACCAGCAAGAGCCTGGCGTTCTGGCAGATACTCGACAAAGGCGTGCCCGACACCGAACGACTGAAACCCGTCAGACTCGTCTGAACACTGCTCATATAAAAAAAGGCGCCTTCAAGAGGCGCCTTTTCTTTTGGGACTTGGACGTTTACAGCATGCTCATGCTGCAGATATGACCCAGTGCGACCGTTGGGGTGTTGTTGCCACCAACGCCGGCATCCGGTGCACCGCGCACAACGATTCGCCATGCACCGTAGTTGTACCAAGCGCGGTAGTTGTATGTCTGTCCGCTGGAACTGTCAGTGAAGGTGGTGTTGAGGTTGCCGCCGCAGGTACCCATGTTGATGGAGCGGAACGCAGAGCCCGCGGTGCTGGTCTCGGCCTCATAGACGATGCTGCTCACGCTACTCACCAGATCAGGCCAGACCTCCAGGTACAGAGGAGCTCCCTGAACGATCGCTCCTTTCGAGTCACGCAGGCTGGAACTCCAGGTGAGCGTGCGCGAGACCTGGGTTGTCAAGTAGTTGGGCGGCTGAGGGACGGCCGAATTTGGGATCCGGACGAGGTTGCTCTCACCTGAGATCGAATGCGTACCTGACGCAGGCTTCGAGCCGAATGTCAGCCAGTACTGCGCCGTGGCACTCCACGCTGCGGTTGGGTTGGGGCGCACCCGCACGAAGATTGTTTGATTCTGCTGAAGACTGCCGATCGAGTTGTACGAATCGATGGGGAGGTTCTGCCAGGTAGTGCCATTCCCGGAGAGCTCAGCAATCCAGCGATTGCTGGTTCCCGACGTGACTCCCTCAAGGAAGACGTAGACGTCCTGACCTCGAACGGACGTGAACTGGTAGTAGTCGTAGTCCGAGGTGCTGTCCGAATTCGCAATGATCGTGTTCGTCTTGTCGGGGAGCACAGTCGCCAGGGAGATCACGTCGTTGAGTTCGTATGCGTCGATCGGTGCATTGACCTGAACGCCAAAGTTGATCGCGGAACCGTCCGTGGCGTAGGGCTCCACCAGTAATAGTGGCCAGGATCCGTTACGGAAATGATGAACTCATCGCCGTTGCCGTTGCCGATGACATCAGACGTCCCGACGACGCTCAAATTGTTCGCCCCGTCGTCTTTGAGCAGCATCAGAGCGAAGTCGGTGGCGGTGTTCTGCCCTGTCAGGATTACGGTGGACTTGGATCTCTGTGCGATGGAGAAGTGATAGCAGGTGGGCGTTCCAACCTGAGAGCCCGTCAACGTATAAAGGGTGTTGATATCGAGAGTGGGGCACAGTGGCGTGAACGCTGCTGTGGAAGCTTGACGTTGCGTGGTGGTCGCCTCCTTCTGCTTCTGCAGTTCCCCCATCGCGTGCTTCTCCAGTGCCTTGGCGATGGCGGGCGAGTCTGGGACGCGCGGGCTGGATTCGATCTTCACACGGGCATAGATGTCGAACTGCGCTGGCGCAGCAGCTTGTGGTAGGCCTGATTTACCGCGGTCGGCGGAAATCCGCTGGCGGGCAGCTTGGTGCGGCATACGCAGAGGGCCTTGCACGGCCTGGACTGTATTGCCTGGTTGGAGCGTTTTCGCGACCTCGGGTGCGGTCGTCGCGCTGGCGATTCCCGAGAGCGCCGCGCAAGCCAGCGCAGCGGCCATCAACCCGAAGGTTGTCCGTCTTCCAAAAGGTGACATAGTGACTCTTCTCTTATAGATGTAGACCGAGGGCTCCCCCTCTCGGAGCAGATCGCAAATCGCGGCCTGCCATCAACAGACAATGATGGGTTGGATACAGCACGCTTACAGAAGCCACGGTGTTGGCGCCAGCGTCAAGCTGACCATCAATGCCGATAGCATTGACCATTCGTTGCCTGCCGCAAGTGGAGTAATGGTGAGAGTTTCAGGCCGTCACTGTGTGGTCAAGCCGCAATCGGCACATCTGGGCAGATCCGGTCAATCCGGCGCCCGTGCTCACAGCCATAGCACCAGCGCGCTCGGCACGGGACACTCTGCGGCAAGCACTGAACAAGGTCGAAAAGCTCAGTGAAGGTCGTTCCACCATTTGGTTCAAGGTGACAAGAAGCCTGGATGACATCAAGCGTCTGGCGCGCGATTGGGACGATTGGGATCAAGCCATATACGATGCTGCGAAATTGGTGACGCAGATGGATGACAAGCGTGATCGCCTGGGTGTTTTTTGAGCAGGAGGGTCTGATTTTTGATCGCCTGTCGAGTTATTTCGATGCGGTGATTCGGACCGTGGTGGGACCTATGGCTTCAGGGCGCATCACGCTTGACGGCAACGCAGACAACGCAGACAACGCAGACAACGCAGACAACGATGCGAGCAAAGCGCGGGGGTGTCGCAGGTCGGCGAAGCCGTCACCCAGATGGACCAGGCCACGCAACAAAACGCGGCCCTCGTCGAAGAAATGGCCGCCGCCGCCTCCAGCCTCAACAGCCAGGCGCAGGAGCTGGTGCAGTCGGTGGCGGTGTTCAAGCTGGCCTGACAGGTGCGTTGGACGCGGCCCCGGGTGCAATGCCCGGTGCTGCACCCCGTGGTTTGCTTGCCTTGTGTTGCTTGCCTTCTGCGGAGCCGGTGGTCAGGCCAGATGCGCGAGCAGATGGCGCCAGAAGTTCAGGCGTGCCTCCAGGGTCGACACCAGAATGTGCTCATGCAGTGTGTGCGCGCCGTCGCCATCCGCGCCCAGGCCGTCCAAGGTGGGCACGCCCAGGGCCGAGGTGAAGTTGGCATCGCTGCCCCCGCCGGTCATGGGCGCGTCTTCCAACGTAAAACCGGCATGGCGGGCTGATTCTTGTGCGCGGGCCAGCAGGGCCACCACGGCGTCGTTCTTGACCATGGGTGGGCGGTTCACTTCGACGTCGATGTCGAGTTCCATATCGGGCCCCACGGGCTTGAGCGCCTGCATCTTGTCCACCAGCTCATCGGCGGCGCTGAGGTCGGGCAGGCGAAAGTCCACCACGCAGCGGCACAGCGCGGGCACGGTGTTGGTGGCGGTGCCGCCTTCGATGGTGCCCACGCTCACGGTGACGCCGCGCGCGTAGTCGGTCATGGCCTCCAGCGCCAAAATCTGGTGCGCCATTTCGCGGATGGCGCTGCGGCCTTTTTCATGCTGCACGCCGGCATGCGCGGCGCGGCCCTTCACGCCCAGGCGCAGCATGCCGGTGCCCTTGCGCGCCGTCACGCACTTGCCGCCATTGGCGCGTGCGGGCTCGCACACCAGCGTGTAGCGTGCGCGGGCTGCAAAGGCTTCGATGTGCGGGCGCGAGGCATGGCTGCCGGTTTCTTCGTCGGGCACGATCACAAAATCCACGGGCAATGCCGTGGCGTCAGCAGCCGCCAGGTCGCGCAGTGCGGTCAGCGCCAGGTAAATGCCGGCCTTCATGTCGTAGCCGCCGGGGCCGTAAAAAAGGTCGCCCTCGATGCGGCAGGGGTTGTCTTGCAGCGTTCCGATGGGGTGCACGGTGTCAGAGTGCCCCAGGATCAGCAGGCCTGGCCGCTCGTCGCCTGCCGCGCGGTTGCTGATGTGCAGCAGCGGGCCCACGGCTGGGCCGAACGGTGTCACCGTGGCTTTCAGGCCCGCGTCGATGGCATAGGTTTGCATGATGGCGACCATGCGCGCCAGGCCCTCGGGGCTGCTGGTGGGCGACTCGCATTGCATCCAGGCGGTGATGCCGTCAACGAGGGATTGGGTGGTGGAAGAGGTCATGGGTGCAGGCGTAAAAAGGGGGGGGGTAGAGAGCGATCAGGCCGGGTCAGGCGGGGCTTCGGTTGGTGCGTCAGGCGGTGTGCCGCCCCGCCAGTGCGGCCAGTTGCGCGGCGTCGGGCAGGCGGTGGTGAAACCACAGGTGCGCGCACACGGCGGACATGGCCTCGCCGTCGTGGCCGATGCCCGCGATGGTGTGCAGTTGCCAATGCAGCGGCAGGCCCTGGCGAGCGGCCTCGGCCTGCGCGGTGGCGTGGTAGTTGAGCGCACGTGCATAGCGGTGGGGCCCCTGGCGCAGCGCGGCGGGCTCCGACGGCAGGTGCGGGTCGTTGGTTTCCGTGTCCTGGTCGCCCGCCAAAATGGTGAGCGGGCTGGCGAACAAGCGGGCCAAGCTGTCGGCATCAGCGGGCGTGCCCCCCAGGCCTTCGGGGAAGGGCCGGTCGAGCAGCGGCAGGGTGTACCAGCCGGGGTTGCCCGCTGCGACCTGCGTGAACACGTTTGGTGTCAGCACGCTCAGCAGGCGGTGCACAAACTGCCCGCCCGCCGAATGCCCGAACAGGTACAGCGGCTGGTCGGCCAGCACGCCAGTGGCCTTCAGGTCGTCCACCAGCCGGGTGACCACGGTGTATGACCAGGTCTCGGGGGCTGTGGTGGCTGCGGTGTCGGCCAGGGCTGCGCGGTCGGTGGTGGCCAGCAGGTTGCCGTTGTTGTAGCTCACCACGTCGGGCCATTGTTCGTTGCTGAACGTGGGCGCAATGATGACCAGGCCGTGTTCGTCGGCGGCGGGCATCCAGAAGTCGCGGTAGTCGTCGCCGTTGCGCATCACGCCGTGTTGCACCAGCACGATGGGGCTGTCGGGCGTGGCATGCGCGGGGCGGTAGGTGTGGAGCGTGATGGTGCGCGCATCGGGTGTACCGGTCGCAACGCCGTTGCCGTATTCGACCGCGTGGCGGCCCACGCGCAGCACGGCGTCGCGCAGGGTTTGAAGGCGTGGTTCTTGGGGCATGTCAGGCGGGCTCAAGGGGTGGCGTGGTTCAGGTGGCAGGCAGACCAATGGCCGGGCGCAATGGCTTCCAGCGCGGGCACTTCTTCGCGGCAGCGCGCCATGGCGTGGGGGCAGCGTGGGTGAAATGTGCAGCCCGATGGGGGATTGAGCGGCGAGGGGATTTCGCCTTGAATCGGCACGAAAACGCGCTTGCGGCGCGCGAGGTTGGGCACCTCGGCGATCAGTGCTTGGGTGTAGGGGTGGTTGGCATGCGCAAAGATGTCGGTCGTGGCCGCGATCTCGACGATCTTGCCCAGGTACATGATCGCCACGCGGTCGGAGATGTGGCGCACCACGCCCAGGTCATGGCTGATGAACAGGTAGGTCAGGCCATGCTGCGCGCGCAGGTCCATGAACAGGTTGATCACCTGCGCCTGGATCGACACGTCGAGCGCCGCCACGGGCTCGTCGCACACCAGAAACTTCGGCGACACCATCAGCGCGCGCGCAATGCCCACGCGCTGGCGCTGCCCGCCCGAGAGCTGGTGCGGCAGCCGGTTGCGGTACTCGGCGGCCAGGCCCACTTCGGCCAGTGCCTGGTCGATGCGCGCGGGTATCTCGCCTGCGGGTGCGAGCTTGTGCACGTGCAACGCCTCGCCCAGGATCTGGTGCAGCCGCTGGCGGGGGTTCAGCGAGGCCTGCGGGTCCTGGAACACCATCTGCACGCCCAGCGTGTAGGCCAGCTTGTCGGCGCGGTTCAGGCCGTCCACGTTGGCGCCCTGGTACAGCAGCTCGCCCTCGGTCTGGTGGTGCAGGCCCGCAACCACGCGCCCCAGGGTGGACTTGCCGCAGCCCGATTCACCCACCAGGCCCAGCACCTCGCCCGGTGCAATGGCCAGGCTCACGCCGTTGACCGCGTGCACGGTGCGGTGCTCGGGCGCTTTGCCAGCCAGTTGCAGTGCGCGTTGAATCAGGTCCTGCTTCTTGACGAAGCGCTTGTGCACGTTGCGCAGTTCGATGACGGGGGGATTGGTGGGGCTCATGCGGCGGGGCTCAGGGCAACAAGGGGGGCAAAACAACGGTAGGTGCGCGCGCCGACCGTCGTGCGGTCGGGTTCGGTGGTGGCGCATTGCGGCAGGGCGTGGGTGCAGCGTGGCGCAAAAGCGCAGCCGCTGGGCCGGTTGCTCAGCGAGGGCGCCATGCCGCTGATCTGCTGCAGGCGTTGTCCCGGCTGAATGGCGCCCGGCAGCGAGTCGAGCAAACCCCGCGTGTAGGGGTGGGCAGGGGTATCGAGCACCTGCTCCACCGGGCCCGACTCAACGATCTTGCCCGCGTACATCACCGCCACCTGGTCGGCCAGTTCGGCGATCACGCCCAGGTCGTGGGTGATCCAGACCAGCGCCGTGCCGTGGGTGCGGCAGATCTCCTGCATGCGGTACAGGATCTGGCCCTGAATGGTCACATCCAGCGCCGTGGTGGGCTCGTCGCAAATGATCAGCTCGGGCTGGTTGAGCATGGCGATGGCAATCGCCACGCGCTGGCGCATGCCACCCGAAAACTCGTGCGGGTAGCTGCGCAGGCGCTTTTCGGGCGCGGGGATGCCCACCATCTCCAGCGCCTCGATGCAACGTTTGAGCGCCTGGGCGCGGGGCACGCTGGCATGCGTCTGAATGGCTTCGAGCATCTGCTCCTCGATGCGCAGCACCGGGTTCAGCGTCATCAGCGGGTCCTGGAAAATCATCGCGATGCGGTCGCCGCGCAGTTGCCGCATCTGCTCTTCGCTCAGGTCGCGCAGGTTCTGGCCTTTGAACAGCACTTCGCCGCCGATCACTTCGCCGGGTGGGTCGATCAGCCCAAAGATGGAAAAGCCGGTGACTGACTTGCCCGAGCCGGATTCGCCGACCAGGCCCACGATCTCGCCGGGCTGGATGGACAGGTCCACGCCGCTGACGGCGGGCCAGGCGCCTGCTTCGGTGTGAAAAACGGTGTGCAGGCCACGCACTGCAAGCAAGGGTTGTGTCGTCATGTGCTTCGGGGGTCGAGGGCGGCGCGCAGGCGGTCGGCAATCACGTTGATGGTCAAGATCAGCAGCACCAGCGCCAGGCCGGGGAACATGCTGATCCAGTAGTCGCCCGACAGCAGGTACTGAAAGCCGTTGGCAATGAGCAGGCCCAGCGAGGGTTCGGTGATTGGAACGCCCACACCTAGGAACGACAGCGTGGCTTCGAGCACGATGGCGTTGGCGATCTGGATGGTGGCAAACACCATCACCGGCCCCAGGCAGTTGGGCAGCAGGTGGCGCAGCATGATGCGCCACGCTGGAAAGCCCAGGTTCTGCGCCGCTTCGATGTATTCCTTGCGCCGCTCTTGCAGCGCGCGGCTGCGCATGATGCGTGCGTAGTGCGCCCACTGCACCACCACGATGGCAATCACCACCTTGTCCACGCCCCGGCCCATCATGGCCAGCAGCACCAGCGCCACCAAAATGGTGGGAAAGCCCAGGATGAAGTCCACCAGCCGCATCAGCAGTGTGTCGACCAGGCCGCCCACATAGGCGGCCACCAGGCCCACCAGGCTGCCGATGACGGTGGCGAGCGCCACGGCGCTCAGGCCCACCAGCAGGCTGATGCGCAGGCCATAAAGAATGGCACTGAGCATGTCGCGCCCCTGGCTGTCGGTGCCCAGCCAGTAGTGAAAGCCGTCCATGCTGGCCGAGCCGGGCGGCAGGCGGCCGTCCATCAGGTCCAGCGTGGCCAGGTCGTAGGGGTTTTGGGGTGCCAGAAAAGGGGCCAGCAGCACGATCGCCATCAACAGCACCAGGGCAATCACCGAGCCCTTGACGGTGGGATGGCTGCGCAGCTGCTTCAAGATGGCACGCCGGCGGGGCGTGTCCGACAGCGGCGTGTTGCCTGCGATGGGGGGGGATTCAGGGGTTTGCATAAAACGCGTGTGTCCGCTCGTTCGTTTCCGCTTTTTACTCAGACGATTGCAGTTGCACGCGCGGGTCCAGCACGGCATACAGCATGTCCACCAGCATGTTGATCATCACGAAGATGAAGGTCACCAGCATCACGTAGGCCACCACCACGGGGCGGTCCAGTTGGTAGATGCTGTCGATCAGCAGCTTGCCCATGCCCGGCCAGGCGAACACGGTTTCGGTGATGGTGGAGTAGGCGATCAGGGTGCCGAACTCCATGCCGATCACGGTGATCACCGGGATCAGGATGTTGCGCAAGATGTGCCGCGTGAGGATGCGCCGGGGCCGAAGCCCTTTGGCGCGCGCAAACTTCACGTACTCCTGCGACTTGGCGTCCACCACGCCCGTGGCCGTGAGGCGCAGCACCAGCGCAATGTTGGCCAGCGACAGGTTGATGGCGGGCAGCATCACATGCGACCAGCCATCGGCCGTCAGCAGCGACAGCGGCACGCCCAGCACCGTGACAGTGTCGCCGCGCCCCGCAGCGGGCAGCCAGTGCAGCCACACGGCAAACATCAAGATGAGCACCATGCCTTGCCAGAAGTTGGGCAGCGAGAACCCGAGCACCGAGCCCGCCATCAGCCCGCGCCCCGTGGGTTTGTCGCTCTTGAGGCCTGCCATCAGCCCCAGCGGAATGCCGATGATGATCGTCAGGGTGATGGAGACCAGCACCAGCTCCATCGTGGCCGGAATGCGCTGCACGATCAGCTCGATGGCCGGCACGCCGTGCACGAACGACGTGCCCAGGTCGCCATGCAGCGCGCGCGCCAGAAAGCCCGTGTACTGCAGCCACACCGGCAGGTCCAGGCCCAGGCGCGCAATCATGGCCTGGCGGTCGGCCACGCTGGCCTCGGGGCTGACCAGCAGCTCGATCGGGTCGCCCACCGCGTACACGGCAAAAAACACGACCACCGACACGGCCAGCAAAACAAACAGGCTCTGCACGAGCCTTCGCAAAATGAAGACGAGCACTCAGGCGTCCCCTTGAGTAATGTTGAAAACCCTTGTCACCGCAAGAGCGGCACCTGCCGCCGCATTGATGGGGCTGCCGGTGCGGTTGTTGTGGTGACCAATGGGGCCCATCGCCCCATCAAACAAAAACGGGGCGCACACAAGGCACCCCGTTGCCAACGTCAACCCGTGTGGGTCAGTTCTTGACCTTGACCGAGGTGGCCAGCGTGTACTGGTCGCGGCGGCCTTCGTAGGTGAGGCCCTTCTTGAAGGCCCAGATGCTGCTTTCAAAGTGCAGCGGGATCAGCGGCACGTTGTCCAGCGCCATCTGCGTGGCTTCTTCCAGGCCCTTCTTGCGCTTGGCCGCATCGACGGTGTTGGCCGCTGCCAGGTACACCTTGTCGAACTCGGCATTGGTGTAGCCGCCGTAGTTGCTGGTGCCCTGGCCCTTGGGGGAGTCAAGCGACGCCACCCACAGCTGGAACAGGGCCGACGCTTCACCCGTTTCTGCAGGCCAGCCGCCCATGGGCAGGCTGAACTCGCGCTTGGCGCGCTTGGGGAAGTAGATCGAGGCCGTCATGGCGTCCACGTTGGTCTTGATACCCACGCGCGTGAAGTACTGCGCCACGGCCTGCGACACCTGGCTGTCGTTCACATAGCGGTCGTTGGTGGACGACAGCGTCAGCTCAAATCCATTGGGGTAACCGGCTTCGGCCAGCAGCTTCTTGGCGCCTTCGGGGTCGAACTTGATCTCGGGTGCTTTGGGCAGCGCGCCAAACATGCCGTCGGGCATGTACTGGTAGGCCGGTGTGGCCATGCCGTCCATGATGCGCTGCACGATGGCCTTGCGGTCAATCGCCATGTTCATGGCCTTGCGCACGCGCAGATCCTGCAGCGGGTTCTTGCCGTCGGCGCTCTTCACAAAGGGGCTGGGGTTGCGGGCAATGTCGGGCTGCAAAAACACCAGGCGCGTGGATGGCGTGGCCACGAAGTCGAACTTGGGGTTCTCTTTCACACGCGTCAGGTCGCGTGCGGCGGGGTTTTCGATCACGTCGTAGTCCCCCGACAGCAGGCCCGTCAGGCGCGGGCCGGCGCTGGGCACGGGCACCATCTTCACGGTTTTCCAGTGCGGCTTTTCACCCCAATAGTTTTCGTTGCGTTCTAGTTGGATGCCGTTGCCCTTGACGTACGACTTCATCAAGAATGGGCCTGTGCCAATGGCCATCTTGCCCGAGTTGAAATCGGTCACGGTGGGCCAGGCGCTGGTCACGCCACAACCGGTTTTGGGGGCAAATTGCAACTTGCCGTGTTGCACGATGCTGGCCGAGATGATGGGCAGGTTGCGCGCCATTTCAGCGGGCAGCAGCGGCAGCGGATCGGCGGTCTTGATGATGACGGTCATGTCATCGGGGGTCTTCACATCGGTGATGCGTTTGGTCGTGTCCATGTACGACTGCGACACGTTGGTCTCGTTGTTGAGCGTGCGGCAGATGGTGAACAGCACGTCCTGGGAGGTGAACGGCTGGCCGTTGGAGAACTTCACACCCGGGCGCAGCTTGAACTCCCAGGTCGTGTCGTCGAGGTTCTTCCACGACAGGGCCAGCGAAGGCACCAGCTCCATCTTGGCGTTGCGCGCCACCAGCGAGTCATACACGTGGGCCGAGAACGCATCGTTGGCCGTCATCTTGTGATAGTGCGGGTCGGCGGCGGTGGGCTCTGCCGCCAACGCGATGGTGAGCGATGTGGGCTGCGCCTGCGCAACGCCGGTCAGGCCTGCGGACAGGGCCACGCCGCCAGCCAGGGCGATTGCGGTTTTTCGGATGCCGATGTTCATTTCAGATTCCTTTTTCATCAAAAACAGGGGGGTGCGCGGCAAGCGCCATGGGCCGTTCGGCACAAGGCGCCAGGCAGTGCGCTGGAACAGCGCCGCAGAGCACGCGAGGGGTTTCTGCGGGCCGAAACAGGGGCCTGCGCAAGAGCGCACCGGGTCCGTGGAACCTAACACGTTTCATGCCAGTTACAACTCAGGCCCCGGTGGCCCGATGCGGTGGCGGCGGCCCCCATGCCGCGCAAAGCGTTGATACATGCGCCCATCCTCCGGGGATGCGGGTGCTTACGTAAGTGCAAACCCCAGGGTGCCGCTGCGCACCGCACGGTGTGCCGTGTCTGTGCGCTTGCCGGTTTTTTGCGAATGGGGATGAATCGGGGCGAATGGGCGGTAATGCCCGAGACACGGGCCTGGCAGGCGCACCCGCTAACATTCGCCGCCTCATCCCGCCCCCTGTGGGGCACCCGAAGGAGATCAGCCTATGTTCAGTCACGTCATGGTCGGCGTCAGCGACCTCGAAAAATCGCGCCATTTCTACGACGCCTTGCTGGGCACCCTGGGCGTTGCGCCCGGCGTGGCCAACAAGAACCGCTATTTCTATCGCAGCCCCCAAGGCGCGTTTGGCATTACCACGCCCATCAATGGCGAGCCCGCCACGTTTGCCAACGGTGGCACCATCGGCTTTGCGATGGCGTCGCCCGAGCAGGCAGATGCCTTTCACGCGGCCGGTGTGGCCCATGGTGGCATCACCTGCGAAGACCCACCGGGCTGGCGCGAAGGCCCTGGCGGCCCGCTGTACCTGGCGTATCTGCGCGACCCGGATGGCAACAAGCTCTGCGCGCTGCATCGCCCCGCCAAGGCTGAGTAAACCGCCCCTGTATGCCAGCGGCGCCTGCATGGCGGGCGGGTGGCGTATTTTTTGTATTTTGCTCAGTATTTGATAGCTTCTGGCGCTTATGAATAAAGCGCTAGCGCCCATTTCGTCGTATGAGATGCCCGCCTCGGGCCACACTGGTTGCCCTGGGCCCCCCGAAGGGCTTTTGGCGACGGCAGCCCGCAGCGCGGCCTCTCAACCCGCTTGCAAGCCTTATGTCCGGCACGCTGACCCGCATTGGGGCGTGATGCGGCCAGCGGGTGGGTAGGGTGGGGGATACTCGGGCGCTCATCTTCACCGGGTTTCTGCCCGCTGCGCCCCTTTGCGGGGAGCGGCGGCGGCACGCAGACCCTTCCCACGCACAAAGGACGCGTCATTGAAATCCGCCAGCGCCACCACTTTCGACGAGGCGTATTACCAGCGCTTTTATTTCGACAAAAAAACCAGCGTGGTGGACCCGCAGCACATGGAGCGTCTGGGCACCTTTGTCTGCAGCTACCTCAAATACCTGCGCGTGCCGGTGCTGCGCGTGCTGGACGTGGGCTGTGGCATCGGGCTGTGGAAGGACATCATGGCGCAGCACTTTCCGCAGGCCAGCTACCAGGGGGTGGAGTTCAGCCCCTACCTGTGCGAGCGTTTTGGGTGGCAGCAGGGCTCGGTGGTGGACTATGCGGCCAGCGAACCGTTTGACCTGGTCATCTGCCAGGGCGTGTTGCCCTACCTGAGCCCGCCAGACCTCAAGGCCGCACTGCACAACCTGGGGCGCCTGAGCAAGGGCGCGCTGTATGTCGAGGCCGTCTCGCGCGAAGACTACGAGCGCGACATCATCGACGAAGACCTGACCGACAACCGCGTGTTCCGCCACCGGGCCGATCTGTACCGGCGTGGCCTGCAAGAGGGGGCCATCGAACTGGGCGGCGGCGTGTGGCTCAGCCGCAAGGCCGAGTTGCCGCTGTTTGCGCTGGAGCAGGCGGGCGGGCAGTGACGGCCTCAGCGCCCGCAGGCGCTCCCCGGGCACCCCACGCGGTGTCTCGCTTGCGCACCGAGCGCCTGGCCCGCAGCGCCAAGCCCTTTCTGGCACGGGGCGGCCCCAAGGGGGAGCGCTGCGCGGGCTGCCGCCTGGTGCCCAGCCACTGCCTGTGCGCACTGCGCCCGGCGCTGCCCACGCGCGCGGGCATGTGCCTGTTGATGGCCGACATCGAACCCCTCAAGCCCAGCAACACCGGCTGGCTGATTGCCGATGTGGTGGCCGACACCTATGCGTTTGGCTGGGCGCGCACCGAGGTGCACCCCGACCTGCTGGCCCTGCTGGCCGACCCGCAGTGGCAGCCGTATGTGGTGTTCCCGGGCGAGTTTGTGGAGCCCGAGCGCGTGGTCGCGCAGGTGGCCGATTGGCAAACAACCGGCAAACGCCCGTTGTTTGTGCTGCTCGACGCCACCTGGCCCGAGGCGCGCAAGATGTTCCGCAAAAGCCCGTACCTCAATCACCTGCCAGTGCTCAGCCTGCAGCCCGAGCAGATCTCGCGCTACCGCCTGCGCCGCTCGACCCGCATGGACCATTTCTGCACGTCCGAGGTGGGCGCGCTGTGCCTGGAGCTGGCGGGCGAGGCCCATGCCGCGCAGACACTGGAGGCCTATCTGGACGTGTTCAGCAACCACTATGTGCAGGCCAAGCACCAGCTGCCGGTGGACGAGGGCGACGCGGTGCACCAGCGATTGCGCACCCTCGCGGCGCTGGGGTGAACGCAGCCTTGCGCGTCCCCCGTGGTCGCCGCACCACCCGGAGCGGCCCCAAGGGAATACGCCGCTGGCGCAAAATGCGCCGATGAAAGCACCCCCCAGACTTCAGTCCCTCATCGAGGAAGGCCTGATCGACACCGTGGTTCGGCAACTCATGAGCGGCAAGGAGGCCATGGTCTTCGTTGTGCGCTGTGGTGACGACACCCGCTGCGCCAAGATCTACAAAGAGGCCAACAACCGCAGCTTTCGCCAGGCCGTGGATTACACCGAAAACCGCAAGGTCAAGAACTCACGCTCGGCCCGCGCCATGGCCAAGGGCAGCAAGTTTGGCCGGCAAGAGCAAGAGGCCGCCTGGCAAAGCGCCGAGGTTGATGCGCTCTACCGCTTGGCAGCCGCGGGCGTGCGTGTGCCGCAGCCCTACAACTTTCACGACGGCGTGCTGCTGATGGAGCTGGTGACCGACGCCCATGGCGACGCGGCACCGCGCCTGAACGACGTGAGCTTTACGCCCGAAGACGCACGCACCCACCACGCCACGCTGGTGGCCGAGGTGGTGCGCATGCTGTGTGCGGGCGTGGTGCACGGTGATTTGTCGGAGTTCAACATCCTGCTGGCGCACCTGCCGGGCGCCGAGGGTGAAGATGGCCATGACGGCCCCGTCATCATCGACTTGCCGCAAGCCGTGGACGCGGCGGGCAACAACCACGCACCACGCATGTTGATGCGCGACGTGGCCAATCTGCGCGATTTCTTTGGCCAGTTCGCCCCCGAACTGCGCAGCACGCAATATGGCCCTGAGATCTGGAGCCTGTACCAAAGTGGCTTGTTGACCAACGAGACCCCTTTGACGGGCCGCTACGCGCCTGAACGCGTCGATGTGGACATGCAGGCCGTGCTGCGCGAGATCGACGATGCGCGCGATGAAGAGGCGGCGCGCCGGTTGCGCATGGCAACGCCTGGTTGACGCCGGTTGATGCCGGTTGATGCCGTTGCCGCCGCATTGTGAGGTGCAGCGGGCCCGCCGGATCATTGCGCCCCTTTTGCCCCCTTTTGCGGTGATTTGCTGCATGTTTCCCATTCACATCCGCCCCTTTCGCGCAGGCGATGAGCCTGCCCTGCGCGCACTTTTTCGCGCTGCGGTGCACGGGCTGGCCCACAACGACTACACCGCCGTTCAGCGCGCTGCCTGGGCGCCCGAGCACTACGATGCCGCACTGTGGGCGCAGCGCATGCAGGCGATTCAACCCTTCATCGCACTGGCGCCGGAGGGCGCAGCGATGGCGGGGTTTTCCGACCTGCAGGCCGACGGAACCATCGACATGTTCTTTGTGGCCCCGGCGTTTGCCAGGCAGGGCGTGGCCCGCGCGCTCATGGCGCACATACACGCACAAGCGGCGCAGCGCGGCATTGCCCAGCTACACGCCCATGTGAGCCTGACGGCCGAGCCATTTTTTGCCGCACAGGGGTTTGTGGTGCAGGAGCGCCAGCAGGTGGAGCGCGCGGGCGTGGTGCTGCGCAATGCGCGCATGGCCAAGGCGTTGGTGCCGGGAAGTGACTCCTGATTTGATAGCTGCTAGCGCTTTTAAATAAAGCGCTGGAGGTCAATTTGGCTTGATTTTTCATGGCCGCACAGTGTCATTCTGGGCGCGGGTGCCTTACAGTAGCCGCCCGCAGCTTGAAGCGCGCCGCGATATTTGAAGCCGCGCCGCTGCGATAAATAAGCCGCAGTGTACTTTCGCCCCCTGCAAAGGAATTGCGGAAAGCGTCAGAACAGCCCGGCCGGTTCCGCTTCCCTGTCCCAGTTGTAGATCACCAGCTCACCGCGCTCGACGCGGTTGGCTCCACCACCCACGGTGTAGTCGAGCTTGAGCTCCTCCATGTCGAAGCCAGCGAAGCATGCCCGGATGGCTGGGTGATCGTTGATGCTGACCACCGCCTTGCCCTTGATCGCCTTGAGCTTTGCCGCCATCAGCTCGTATTGCTCCCAGGCGAAAGGCACGCCATAGCCCTCGGTCTCCCAATACGGTGGGTCCAGGTAGAACAAGGTGTGCGGGCGGTCGTAGCGGTCGATGCATACCGCCCAGTCCAGCTGCTCTATATATGTACCGCTTGCCAGGCGCAGGTGGGCGGCGCTCAGGTTCTCCTCGATCCGCAGGAGATTGATCGCCGGGGCCGTGGTAGCCGTCCCGAAGGATTGGCCGGACACCTTGCCGCCAAAGGACTGCTGCTGCAGGTAGAAGAACCGGGCAGCGCGCTGCACGTCGGTGAGCGTCTCTGGCCTGGTCTCCTGTAGCCACTTGAAGACCTGGCGGCTGGTCAGGGCCCATTTGAACTGGCGCACGAACTCTTCCAGATGGTGTGTCACCACCCTGTAGAGATTGACCAGGTCGCCATTGACGTCGTTGAGCACCTCAACGTCGGCCGGGTTGCGGGCAAAGAAGACTGCCGCCCCGCCTGCGAAGACCTCGACGTAGCAGCTGTGGGGTGGAAACCTGCCCAGGAGCAGGTCGACGAGGCGGCGCTTGCCGCCGATCCAGGGAACGATAGGGGATGCCATTCTTGCAAGCCTTTTTCTTGTGGTGAAAAACTCTGATAGGCTCGACGCGCTCTCGCGAGGGTGGCGGGTCTTGCCTGGCTTGCAGCTCATACCTGCAGGTTGGGGGCTTGGCCTGGTGTTAGCGCACCTGGCCAGGTCGCCCGTCTTTTTGTCTTTACGCCTCGCCCTCAACGTACGTCAGGGCCGAGGCCGGTCCTTCGATCACTCCGTCTCGCACGAACACCCGCTGCCCCACCGTCGCCTCACCACGGGCGTGGATCACCCCGCCACCAGGCAACGTGACGGTGACATGGCCAGCGCCCGCAGCTGTCACATCACCCACCTCCAGCAGATGCTGGGGGATCAGGTCCAGGAAGTCCCGGTAGGCGTTACGCATGGGTTTCGATCCCTATGACCTGGCGCAGCGTGGGCCGGTTGGAGTCGATCGCCGTGCTGCGCACCAGGCCCATCACCGTCTTGTCGCCCACATACCGGACAAACTGGCCGGGCATGATGATCCCGGTCTCGGGCAGCACCTGCATCGTGAGCGTCACGTGCTCCTGGCGGCCGGTGTCCGATAACTCGGCCAGGCCGCGCTGGCGGAAGGCAGGCAGGTCGGTGATCAGGGCGTGGTTGACCTGGGGCGCGATCAAATCGCCCACCGTGCCACTACGGGTAAATGGACCTGAAACGCCCATCCCCACGCCGCCAACAAACACTCTGTTGTAGAGCGGCTTGTCCACGTACTCAGTGCCCTCGACTTCGGCGGCAAAGTCCGGGATCTCGAAATCAGGTGTGACGGTGTCCCAGTCCCAGGGCGCCACGGGGTAACGTGGCAGCACCCGCAGCACTGCATCGGTGGGGTGTGGCTGGACGTAGCCGCCAGCAGCCGTGGCGATATCGTTCACAGCGTCGATGTAGCTGCCGCGAAACGCCCAGGCGCCAGCAGGCACCGACCAATCAGTCAGGCCCCAGTCAATGCCCCAGCCCAAGGAGACACCGTTGATCGTCAAGACGTCCGCCATGAGTTGCTGCGCCGTGCGCGTGGTGGCGTTGGTGAACGACATGGTGGGCGCCCAGGGCGCGCCCAGGATGGCCGCCTTGCCTTTTCCAGACACAGCCCAGCGGGTGGGGTTGAACCGCCGATCACGCACCACGCTTTCCAGCCGAAGCCGAAACGGCAGGCCGTTGACCATCGCTTCGAGCTCGGCCGGGTCGCCCTGGTTGTCGCGCCCCAGGTGGGCGGCCGCGTCATGGTGCAGCGAGGCATTCCAGGACCACGTCCAAGACTGGTAGTCCAAGGACATGCTGAAGCCATGCGCCTGCAGCTCAGCGCCGGTGTCCACCCGGTGCAAGGTGATGGAATTGATCACAAGGTAAACCTCCCTGATGGGGACAACGACGGCCGCGCCAGGCGGCGCCGTGTGGGCTCCGCACACAAAGACCAGGTGCACGGGCTGGTCAGCGTCAGCGGCCAGGTCGAACAGCAGCTCGACCGGCAGCGTGGGCACATAGCAAGGCTGGGGGCCTGGTGGCGTGGGTGGGCGGCTGGTGCCGATGCGCGGCATCCAGGCGTCTTGGTGGCGGGCGTGGGTGAGCAGCACCAGCTGGCCAGCGTCGCCAAGGGGCTGGCCAGCGGCCACGCCGAGGTGGTTGTCGGCGTGCTGGTGGCGCGTGGCCACGGCCGCAAAGCGATCACGCCAGGCGTCCTGGTGCCGGGAAAGCACGGGGTCTGCCCGCAGATCAAGCCCTTGCTGATACCGCGCCGCTGCAGCGGCAGAGACGGATTGGGCTGTTTGCCAGCGCAGCTGCACCTGGTCGACGTACAGCTGCTGCCCCTGCTGCCAGGCCGTGGCCACCCCACGCTGCAGCTGCTCTGTGCCCGCCCAGGCGGTGCGCACCAGGCTTGTTTGCTGCTTGGCCGCTTGCCACCGGGTGAATGCGCCGGAGCGCTCTGTGCGTGCGCCGGAGTTGCGGGAAGTGACCCCTGCAACCAACGGCTGGGCCGCTTGAAATGACGACTGCGTGAGTGACACAAGCGGCCGGGCCGTGTTGACGTCATAGCTTGCGCGGATGGGCTGACGCAGCCCTGTGATCCGCCCGCCAGCTTGGGCGCGCACGCCCGATCGCACCAGCAACGGCAATCGCAGGCCTGTGATGCGGCCAGACGCCTGCACCAGGACAACGGGAACCTCGGGCCCGGAGTCATCATCGCCAAACACGAGCTCGACGGGACTACCCCCATCAAGTGGCGGCTTGCTGAATAGCAGATTGACATCATCGCTGGCCACACGCGCTGCCTCACGTAAACGCGGTCCCGACCAGGACGGCCAGGCCACCTGCGTACAACATTGGGCTGGTTCCCCCCTCGGGTGTGGCGCCGCCATCAATGCGGATAGCGCCGTTGTGCTCAGGGTCGGTCACATCACCATCGGCAACCCAGGCACCGCTCGCAGTGAGCCAGCGGCCCCAGCGCGGGGTGCCATTGATCAGCACCATGGTGCCACCTGGCGCCGCAGCGATCAGCGACCAGACTCCATCCGTGATGGTGCCGCAGGGCTTCGCCAACACAAACTCCACCTGTGCGGCCACTCCAGCGTCGGCGCCTGGTGAGGGCTGGGCGTTGGTGAAGAGCTGCAGCCGGGAAGAGTCCACACCCGTATCGGCCCAGGCCATGGTGGCTTGCAACTGGATCAATGCAGCGCCGGGGCTGATTTGCCAGTCCATCAGGCCACCTTTGGAATGAGTTTGTTCGCGGCCACCGGGCGGAAACTTCCTGCGGCATCTTCTGCGTAAGCCGCGAAGCCTTGCGAGACATCCACCCCCTCAAAGGCAAAGTAGCCTGTCACGGGGTCGCTCCACGTCTGGCGCGCGAGCAGCTTGTCGCGGTCGCGCAGCAGACTCACGCGGGCCTTGGCGGGGGCGTCTGGGGCTCCTTTGATTTTGGTGGTGCCCCAGATGCGGCCGGAGCCTCCAAACTCCACATCACGCGCAACACGGGGGGCGGCAATACAACTTGTGCTGAAGGGGGGCACTATTGCCGAGGCGGCGATCTTTGGAGCACTGCGCAGTGTCGCGAGGTCTGACCAGTTGTAGGTAGGCACCTCGTCAAAATGTGCGTCTCCACGTGCAGCGTAGTGCGCCGCGATCCGCGCATCAGACAGCGGTGTTGTGTAGATTGCCAAATCGTCCACAACGCCGTTGAAAGTCACCGGCGTATAAACCACGTTCCCACCCACACAAGCGGGAAAAGTCGATGTGCGCAGACCCGTCGCTGTAAAGTTCAGCGTGGCAACAAGGCTCGCATTTGCATAGACCCGGATGCCTGTTCCTGGGATGTAGTGCATGACGGTGTATGCCGAGCCATCGGCGGGTACTACCCCTGCGGCACTTGAGCAAACGAACCCATTGCCAAGCGCCACAACGCCCATGGACAGCGTTCCATCCGTGGTGCATTCACACAAGATGCTCCACCCTGCGCCCCACGAGCCATCTGCGCCAGAGTCCCGGCCACGCACAAAGAAACGCCCATCAAAACCGCCTGTCGGCCTCCGCACGCTGGCTTCAACGCAGATCGGCGAAGTGCTGTTTCCCCCGAGTGGGTCATCCAGTTTTAAATATCCGGCACCCGTAAAGCTTGTAGCGTAGGCACTTCCAGGAAAGAGCCCCGCGCTACGTGCAGTGACCCCTAGCGCGTTTGGTCGTAGCACCATGCCGCTGCCCGCGCGGCAGTTTTTCCAGGGGGTGTCCTCATCCAGCTTGAAGAAGCAGACCGGGTTGTCGGCAAGCACCGCCGCGATGTATGCGCTTGGCATGTTTATCGACTCCAGGGCCCGGTCATGTCGATAAATACGGTGCCAGCACCCACCGATCCGGCGGGCGGAGCAACCTTGATTGCAAGCAGTTTGCGGCCCGCGTAGTCGCCAGTACCGTCAATGATTGCGCCGCTGGAAAAGGATGCTCCCACGTCTTGCACTGGGTGCAACAACCCTGGAAGGGTTCCACGCACGCCGAGCGCGAAGAGCTCCACTGCGCCGACGATCAGCCCGTTGTCTGGTCCGTTTGGGAAAGCGCCCCACGAATACCCGGCAGTGCCCGCATAGACGTCTGCTGCAGTGCCGGTGTGATGCTCGCCAATGCGCTGCGCGGCAACGGCTTGCCCGATGGCAGTGTGCGACCGCACGAGGTATGCACCCGCGCGAGCGCTGCGATGCGAGTACCCGCAGCACCCGTCAGGCACCGTTGTCAGCGCCGTTTGGTCTGACTGGTTGCCTGTGATCAGGTGCCCATATGAATCGCCACTCTTGAGACTTGCGATGTCACCGCTGTACAGCAACGTGTGCCGATCCGACCCTTGTGGAGCGACTGCAAGATAAAAGCCGCGCTCATCAGCAATCACGAACCACGGCCGCGCCGTTGCATTGGCGCTGCCGCTTTTGGGCCAAAACAGCCCGCCTGCCATTTGGCTTTCAAGCGGCGTCAAGCCCACGCCGCTGGACACGTCGGTCATTGACTCATAAGCCCGCACGCGCGAATTGAGCGTGCCGGTGTCATCCATGCGCAGCACGCACCCCGAGGCCTCGACCACTGAGGGCTTGAGCGCGGCCAGGTTGGTGCCCGCGTACAGCTGCTGCCAGCCAGCAGCCGCCAGCTTGCTGGTGATGCTGCCCGTGGCCGCGCCGTCCGCAACGCCCGGCGCGGCAAAGGTGACGGCGGTGGTGGACACGGTCAGGATGCGCTTTTCTCCGTTCAGGCCAGCCGGTGTCGCCCCTGCAAACAGGCCCACGCTGCCCACCGCAAACGGATGGCCCGCCGAGTAGTTGGCAGTGGCGATGCCTGCGGTAACGGTGAGCGTGGCCACGGCCCCGGCGCCCCGGCCGTCGACCAGGCAGGTTTTGACGATGGCCAACTGCGAGCCCGCCGTGCCCGACAGCGCGGATGCGCCCGGGTCGGTGCTGGCGAAGGTTTTAACGGATGTGCTGCTCATGCTGTGAGTCCTCTATCAATCAGGGTGTGGTGGTGGCTGGGCGGTCCACGCCGCCCCGGCCGAGCAGGCCGAAGGCGTCATCGATCACGGTTTCGGGACCGGGCTGCACGGTGAGCAAGGCCCAGAGCGGGAACCGCGTGCCCACGGTGTTGAAGCGGATGAGGTTGCCGGCCGCCCAGCCCTGGCCCATGCCTGCGGCGTACAGCGTCCAGTAAGGCGTGCCAGAGGCCGGGTTGATGGGCGAGCAGTCTTGCCCTAAGGGCCAGTTGGTGACGATCTGGCCCAGGTGCTCGCCGATTACGTTGTAGGTGCTGCCATTGCCGTTGATCAGGACCAGCCAGCGCTCGGTCTCTGCCCCCCGGTTTGTTACCAGCAAGGGCTTGGCCCTGTCGTCGTACTTGGCGGTCGATGCCGGGCCGTTGAGCGTGTCGAGCCAGGCGTTGGCCACCCAGCTTGCCTGGTTGAACAGCACTGAGACGCGGGCCCGCTGGTCGCCAGCCATCAATGCGCTGCTGACCACCGATCCGGCAGGGAATTCCCGCGTGAGCGGCGTGGTGAACGCCAAGGCGCCGTTGATCTGCACATCGCTCAAATACTTCATCTCCTCGATGCGGTGCTTGAGCCGCGCGGGCTGGGCCCAGCCGGTCACATCGGTCACAGTGATCGTCCCCGCGTCCAGGTCTGCCGACCAGCCGGTGTGGATGGCCACGCCGTCCGCGCCCAGCATCGTGGCGCGCGCCAGGCGCGTGCGGCCGCAGTCCAGAACCTGGCCGTTGGTGAAGGTGGCCGGGCCGATGGTGCCGGTGTGTCCGAACACCACATAGCCACCCAGACGGAAGATCGTGACGCGGCCATCCTGGGGCAAGCGCACCGGGTCCATGCCGATCACATCCGCATCGAGCGGCAGGTAGGTGTAGCCCACCGCGTTGTAGCGGAGGGTGTCGGCGAACGCCGGGACGGGTTTAAAGATCTTGCCGTCGTCACGCACGGCGTCGGCGCTGTACCAGATCTGCCCCTCATTGCCAGCCGCCACCACCCACGCGCCAAAGCGGCAGCGGCAAACGCCGGTCTCATAGTCAAAGGTGCCGCTAACGTTGGTGCCCGTGATGTTGCCGTTCAGGTCGGCCGTCACGTTGATCTGGCCGCCCTGCAGTCGCGTGGCCAGTAGCTGGAAGCTGCCCGGTTTAACCGGCGACACCGAGGTGCGGAACGTGGCTTCGTCCACGGGTCGGCCGTCAATGGTGGTCAGCAGCGACTTGACCGCATAGCCGAGGGCCACGCCTGGCGTCCAGGCCGTCAGCAAGGCCTCGCCGCTCTGGTAATTGAGCCCGCCCGCCTGGATCGCGGCGCCCGTGGCAATGTCCAGGTCGTAATACAAACTGCCCAGGCGGTCGAAGTAGGTCTTGCCGCCCAAGGTGAAATTAACCGATCCAGGGACGATGGTCTCGCTGAAAAACTGCGTCAGATCCACCGAGATGCCACGGGGAGTGATTTCTTCGGTGACGGCGTTCGGCGAGTTGGCCGCGCGGTATTTGACGGTGACCAAAGCGCTCAGGTCCAGCGGCATCGTCGCGGCGGCGGGCTTGTACTCAAAGCCCGCGAAGACGTTGCGATAGACCGGCGTCTGGTTGCCCTGCGTGCCCCCCGGCAAAAAACCGATCTGCGTCACCGTGTAGCGTGGCCACGGGATGCTGATCGTTACGTCGGGGTTGAAAGTCAGCGTGCCCGCCACGTAGTTGATGGTGCCGACCGACACACCCAGTGGGTCTTTGAGCGCGCCCGCGCCGTCATCGCGCACGGTCTTGTAAGGGTCGATGCGGCCCACCACCTGCATCTCAGCCGGGGTAGTGCTGATCGCGTCGTAGTCGTGGATGTCCACGTTCCAGGTCATCTCGAAGGCGCCTGGCACGATGTCCTGCTTGGCCAGGGCGATGGTCACCGTGCCGTTGCCATTGCGCAGGGGCGCCGGAAAGGCCTCGGTCTCAGAGGCGCCGTGGAAGTATTCGCACTGGTATTGGGTGTTCACCGCAGGCAACACGGCCGGGGTGAACCAAGCCTCGCCCGTGGCGTAGTTGACCTTGGTGTTGGTCACGCCCGCGCCGGTGAGCTTGCCGTGGCCATCATCGGCCAGCGTGCGCAGGCTGCCGTCGTTCCAGGTGATGGCCAGCGTGCCAGGCGCAATATCGTCATGCCCGAACTTGAGGTACACGCGCGGCTGCTCGCCTGCCGCGTTGGCCCGGTTGATGTAGTTGACCCGCCCGCCCCAGCCCCAGATCACGGTGCTGCCTGCATCCGGCAAAGCCCCGCACGACAGTGCGATCGTGTTGGTGGTGTAGCTCACGGTGCCAGATCCGAAGCTGCTGTCTGAGCCCTTGAGGCGGCCCGCGCCATCGTCACGCAGCTCGTACCACTTGCCGCCCGAGAGATATGCGGCGAAGGCCGTACCGGGTGCCGGCGGCGTGTCCAGGGTGATTTGCCAGTTGAAGGTGCGGGATTCCTGGGTGACTGCGCTGCCCGCGCTGTCGGCCAACTGCAGGGGCGCCCCGGCCGGGCGGAACGTGGCGGTCTTGCTGCCCGAATAGGTGGGCGCCGTGGCGGCAAAGCGGATCTCGCCGCGCGGGTAGTCCACGACGCCGATCACCGTGGTGTCGGCATACAGCTGGCCGCCGTCGTCTTTCAGAACGCCGCCCGTGGTGGCGATCGACAGCGTGCCTGGGTAAATCGGGTTGCCCAGGGCCAGCACCGTCGAGGCGTTGAACGCCACGCCCGTGGTGTAGCTCACCGTGCCGTTGTCCGACTGGACCGGGCTATACGCCTGGTTGGCCGCGTTGAACTGCAGCAGCGGGATTTCGGTCTGCGCGCTGGGAACGATCTGCGAGAACACCGACGCGACCTTCGCCGTGAGGTGCTGAAACTGGGCTGCCTCGGTCAGGCGGCTGGCGCCGTAGTACGTGAGAGCATTGGCCTCGATGGTGTCGCGCAGCACCGAGTCGTTGCCATTGCGCAGGCGGCCGAACAGGTAAGACGGCGGCGAGCCGGGGAAATCAAAGCGCAGCTTGTCCATCAGCTCGCAACTGACCACCAGCGCCTGGTAGGGCTTGCCCGACGGGTCGACAAAGGTGCGCAGCTGCGAAGTGACGCGGCTGCTGCGCACGTACTGCTCGCGCTGATCGGCCCCGCCCTCGCGCCACACCAGGCGCAGCGTGCGACCCACGGTGGGCAACTCGCTGCCGGGGACTTGAAACAGTTGGATGATGCGTTGGTCGCGAAGGTGGTTCTCTAACAAGTAGCCATGCCATTCGGAGCCCGATCCGAAGTAACCCTCGGCGCGGCTGCGGGCCTCATTGCGCCGGTCGAAAGTCTCTTTCGTGGAATACAACGTGACCGAGACGCGCGGATCTGCGGGCGGGTCGCTCAGGATGATGTTGGCGTCCAGGTAGCGCTCGGTGTTGTCGGTGTCCACGCCCAAAAACAGCTTGCGCATGTAGGTGCGGCCGCCCGTGCGGGCCACCTCGGAAATGTCCTGGAACACGTCATTGCTGACGCCGTCGCGGATGACAGTGGCCGTGGGGCCGCCGCCGCCCTCGGGCACGTCGTCCATGACCTGGGACGCAAACAATTTGATGTCGCCGGATTGGATGGGCATGGTTCAGACTTTCAGAAACTTGAAGGTGGGGCGGTACATCAGCTCGGCGTCGATCGCGCCATCGGCCAGCTTCCAGATCGCCTGGGCGCTGAAACCGCCTTGCGCGTGGTCAAAAATCACCCGGTGCGTCACACCGCGCAGCACCAGGTCGAACTGGATGCCTGGCAGCGCAGCCCAGGCCTGCAGCGTGTCGCACAGGGCGCGGGAGATCCAGGCGTTGGTGCTGCTGCCATCCAGCGTGATGGGCTGGCCCGCGAGCTTCAGGGCCACGTCCACCAGCAGCGCACCCCGGGTGCTGTGCCCAGTGGCCTGGTCGACCGGGCTCCAGTCGTATTCATTGGTCCACTGCAGGCGGTCGCTCAGATGGGCGGTGGTGCCGTTGTAGGTGAGGGTGATGCTCATGGGGGTTACCGAATGGCGGAGCCCCTGGACTGGGCCAGCCTCCGCAAAAGATCTTCACCGTCACGCTGACTTTGGGCGTCGGCAAAGCGCACGGAGGTGGTCTTTCCATCCAGAGTGATGTTGGAAACGTACGTGGCGCCGCCTCGCATAGATTCGAGAGGTGTCTGGCTGGACTCGCTGGCGTTGCCCTTGCCCTTCATGGTGTTGCGCAGAGCAAGTGCGTCGACCTCGGCCTGCCATTCGGCGCGGGTGGTTTGGCGCTGGAAACCGTCCGTTTTTGTCGTGAACGGGTTGTTTTTGGCGTACTGTTTCTCCCACTCGGCCAGCCAGGCGTCGGCCTGTTCTTTGGACTCGAAGGCCGGGACGGAATCAACGCTCTGAATGACGCCCGCGTTGCGCTTGGCCTCATCGAGCTTCAACGCTCGGGTAGCCAGGTCGTTGGCTTTTTCCATCGAGGCGATCTCGCGCTCTTTTTCTGCGTTGAGCTTCTCCAATGCAGTGCGGTAGCCGTCTGCAGAGCGTGCAGCCCGGTCATGTGCGTCACGCGTTTTGTCGGTGGCGCTGGCCAGCACCAGGCTGGACTTTCCGGCCTCGTCGGTGGCAATCTTGTAGCCGCGCAACGCAGCGGCACCCTCTACCCAAGCGGGGGCGATCCCCTTGTTCGCCGCGATCGCGGCTTCAGCTGATTTCTTGAAAGCTTCGCTCAGTTCGCGTGCGCTGTTTTTGCCGCTCTCGACCATGGTGTCATAGGCTTCCTTGGCAGTGGCGGCGGTCTTCTTGAGCGATTCGTCGCTGGTAATGCCCAGCTCCTTCATGGCTTCGCGCACGCTGTTGATACCGGGCGTGGCGGCGTCCAACGCATCCTTGAGTGCGTTGGCCTTTTCTTTCGCTTGGTCGAGGAGACCATTGGCGATCTTGTCGCCCAGCACCTGGCGCAACTGCTCAATTTTTGCGCGAACGACCTCAAGCGCTTTTTCACTGTCCGCTGAATCGATGGCTTTGGACAAACTGGCGGTAAGCACCCGGCCCGTGTCCACACCCTGCGCCTTGAGCTTGTCCAGGCCGCCAATCACTGCATCCAAGTCATTGATGGCACTGCGTGATGCCGCGCCAATCTTGCCTTGCAGCACATCAAAATCGAGCCCGGTTCGCTTGACTGATTCGCGCAGGACCGCGTCCATCATCTGGGCTACGCGCTCACCCTCCCGTGCAGCGCCAGAAAATGCCGCCCGCGCCATCACTTCAAATTGCGCGAGGTCCTTCCTTCACGTCGGCCAGCTCGGCCGTGGTGAGCACATGAACAGCCGGGCTCATGCCTGCAACTGCTTGGCGCACCAGCTCCACCAGGCGTGGCTCTAGTGCCATGAAGTTGTTGGCTTCGGCGATGGTTTGGCCCTGCGTGCTCATGCAAAGCCCCGCAGGCTGGCATCGGTGATCTGTCGTGGGCTGAAGCTGTGGAACACCTCGGCATCGCCGGGCGCATCACCGGCCACCAACGTGCCAGGCAGACCGCCCCAGGGACACGACAGCACGGCCTTGCCCTCGGCAATGGCGGCAAGCTCGCGCTCGGCGGCCTTGTAGCGCAGGTAGACCTCATGCTCTGGTGCAAGGGAGTCGTGCATGTAATAGCGCGCCACGTCGCACGCAATGCGTGTGAGCTGGGGCGGCGCCACCATCTGCACGGCGCCCACATCACCGGGCACCGGGGCGGGCTTGGCACAGCCTGCCAGCGGCAGGCGGAACACGCGGCCCACATAACCATCGGCCAGGGCCTGGGCATCATCCAAAGCCCGCTGGGCCTTGGGTGCCTGCACGGCGAGAAGGTCCAGATCGGTGAGCTGGATCAGCTCGGCCTCGCCGAAGCGGTCGATCATGTCCTGGACAGTGGCGTAGTTCATGGGCTGCTGTGGGTTTCTGGATGGACAGCCGGGCTATCAGGCGTGCACGTGCTTGTAGAGCTGCACTTCAATGAGCTGGCCGGCCTGCGTGGCGGCACCCAATGCGCGGCCACAGTGGTCGGTGGCAGAGCCTGCCACTGCCTTGCCGACCAGGTCTGGCTTGACCAATGCGCCGAAGGCGATGGCCTCACCTGCCTCAACCAAGTAGCTGTAACTGGTGACAGCGCTCACGGCTTCACCGGCTTCTGCGGCGCTTTCAGTGACGCCTTGCACATCCTTGGCGCCGCCAGCGGCAGTGGGGTAGCCGCCGTCGTAAGCGACAAAGCGGTAGGACGCAAGCGCGGCGATGGCGACCAGGGTGACCGCGTGCTGCTTATCGAACTGGCGGCCGGTGTTGTTTTGCGATGCCATTGTGGTGGGCTCCTGTGATCTGCGGGGTGGTACGTCAGTGGCGCGCTGGCGTCACTTCTTGCCTGCTGCTTTGGCGGTAGCTTTTGCCTTGGCATCGGCTTCAGCTTGGGCATCGGCCGCAGCCTTGGCGTCGGCTTCAGCGTTGGCTTGCTTGCGTGCCTGCTCCTCTTCTTCGGCACGCTTACGCGCTTCGGCGAACGCGGCTTCAGTGGCGGCCACAGCATCGGCATTGGCCTTGTCCAGCGCGGCCTGGTCGCCCGTGTGCTGGGCGGCACCCGACTGCAGCAGCTCGCGTTCGTCGTGCTTGCTGACAGCGGGCAAGGGTTCGCCCGGCTGGATGACGGTGCGCACGCCGTCCACATAAACGGCGGTGGCCACCAGTGCGATCAATTTGCTCATGTCGTTGTCCTTGGGTTGAAGGGTTCTGGATGCCCCGCAGGCACATGCGTCCTGCGGGGTTCTCCAAGGCCGTTTCCGGCCCCACGCGCTTCAGGGTTGTGCGGTTACTTCGGGTTGGTGAACAGGAACGCGGCGGTGTTGTAGGCCACGTTGGGCTTGCGCTCGTAGGTGGCGCCGTAGATCCAGCTCTTGCTGCCGGGGTCGTAGTACGGCGTTTCGCTGAAAGGGTGGCCTTCAATCACGTTGGTGAAACCGAAGGCGGGCTCGGCCAAGCTGATGTCGGCGCTGCCGTTGCCCGCGATCTTGGGCACGTAGGCCAGCACAGCGTTGTTGCCCCACACGTCGCGGCCGGTGTCGGTTTCGTCGATCCAGACGGCGTCGCCCACCACGATCTCTTCGATTTCAAGAATCGTCTTGAGCTCATTGATTCCCGGAGTGCCAGTGAAGGTGGACGGCAGGCGGCCCAGCACCTGCTTGTTGTTGCGCATTGCCGTATAGGCGTCGGCCGACAGCGTGATCTTGTTGGGGCGTTTGCCGATCTTCTTGCGGATCACGTCCTTGGCGGCATCGATGTCGGTGACGGGTGTGCCGGTGTCGGCGCTCCACTTGGTACCACCTGCCAGCGCCAGAACGTGGCCCGCTGCATAGGTGCCCGAGGTCGTGGCCATGGTGGCCACTTCGATTTCATAGTCAAGGTCCAGGATGTCCTTGGACGTGACCATCGCGATGCGGCTGATGTCCAGGTAGTTGCCCACGTTCAGCTTGCGGCTTTCGTCGGCCTCGCGGATGAACTCGCGCGGGATGGGCACCTCCACCGCGTACTGCTCGACCGAGTAGGTCTTGCCTTCGTACTTGATATGCACACGCTTGGTGGGCGCACCTGGTGCGCGGCGCAGGTTGTAGCGGCGCAAGCGCTCATCGCCCAGTTGGGCCAGGTTGGCGCTGGAGAGAACCTGCGGCAGGCGCGGGAAGAGCTTTTCAGCAATCAGAGCGCCCTGACCCATGCCGAGCAGCAAACTGGTCAGGATGGGGTTTTGCTTGAGCCGGATTTCGGCGAGAGACATGGCCATTTTGGTGTCCTTGCGTTGTTGGTAGTGCGGGGCCGATCAGCTGGTGAAGCTGGTGGTCACGGCAGTCAGCGCTTCGGCGTAGTCCACCTTGTGCTGGCGGGCGTAGTCCTTGGCGGCCTTGTCGATCTCGGCATCGCTCTTGCCCTTGGCGACGCCGGGCTGCATCTGGCCCGATACGTGACCCGGCGCAAATTCCCCGAAGCTGACGCTGGGCTGTGCCTTGGCAATCAGGTCTTGCAACCACTGGGCTGGGCTGACCTTGCGGGTGGTGTCACCCTCTGCGAACTCCACCGGCTGTGCGTCGGCCAGAGCGTCGAGCGTGGCCACGGTCATGGCTTTGTCCTTGGGGAGCAGGCGGCCAGCCTCTACCTGCGTTTCGGCAAAGGAAACGAAACCTGCCTTGCGGTCGGCGCGTGCGCGCTCGGCGAACGATGCGGTCTCGGCCTGTGCGGTGTCTGCCTTCTTCTTGGATTCGGCAGCGTCGGCCTCGGCCTTTTCGCGGGCTTTCTTTTCTGCGGCAAGCTGCTCTTGCATTGCTTTGATTTCTGCTTCGGTCATGGATAGAGACTCCTGGGGGGTTGACGGGGCGGGTTCAATTTCTGAGAACGAGACGGCGCCGCCCGCGTCGTCTTCAGAGAACTGGATGTCTTTGAGGCCCGCAATGGCGGGCGGCTGTGCACCTAGAAACGCCACGTGCCGCAAGTACCACTTGCCGGGCGTTGGGTTGTTGGGCGCTTGCGGGGGGTAGAAAGACGCGCTGCGCTTTGGGAACCGCTTGTCAGCGACCATCTCGGCAAACTGTGGCTCAACGTTGTGGGGGGTGATTGCCAACACGCCTGCTGCATTGCGGCTGACAGCCTTGACCCAGCCATAGGCCGGGAGGTTGTCCTTGGGGTGGCCCACCGTCAGTGGTGCCTCGCGCAGCGCGGGGTTGTAGCTGGCTGCCATGCCATCCACGTCGGCTTCACTGAAGTGGTGAGCGATGCCCTGGTCATCGGTGTGGCGGCCGGGGCGGAAGATCTCGATGCCGTCGGGCAGCGTGACGGATGCAGGGGCGGTGGCGGGCTTCTTGGAGGGCATGGCCGCTACTGTCGCGGTCTGCTTCCCTTTGCACTAAATGGCGCGCACCACAGATTCGCGCCAAGAAAAAGCCCCGCGTGCGCGAGGCAGGCGGGGCATATTTGGGGCGGGCTCTGACGTAGTCAGTCTAGTGGCAATGTGCCTTGGCGAAGGGCGATCTGTTCACGACGCCAGGCGCGCTCTATGTTGCGCACCCGGCTGGCGGTGATGCCGGTTTCGTCTGCCACTTGCTTGTACGACTGGCCGCGTTCTAGAAGCTCGACCACGCGGCGCGCACGGGCGCTGCTCATGACGTCGGCCCCCACCGGTATGTAGGGCTGGGTGCCGCCCTCATCTTGCGCAATGCCTAGGGTCAACGCCACAGCCAGGCTGGCGAGCGATGTAGGGGGCACGGTGCCAGAACCTGGCGCAGACAGCAGCGTGATGTAGAAGCTCGTGGCAAAGCTGCGCCACACATCGGGCCAGCCAGGCGGCATCAGTGCTTCAAGAGGGGCCAACTGCTCTTGGGTCAGCTCGGTCAGATCCAGGCGATCAAACATTTCATCCATGGTGTTCTCCCCTTTGTTGCCAGGACTTGAGCGCCTCAATCAACGTGTCGAGCTGCGCGCTATTGGCAAAGCGCAGCGCGCTCACATGCACCGTGCGCTCGACCCAGGCATTCAGCGCTGCGGCGCTGGTGTTGTGCACCACGCCATCGCGCCCGAGCTGGTTCCATAGCGCCCACACCTTGCGCTCCTTGGGGCTGGCTTGTGCCTTGGCCTGGGCGAAGCTGCGCGGGGCGGCCCGGCGGCTGCTGGGCTTGGCCCCCCCCATGCGCACAGCCAGGCCTTGCATGTGGTCGCGCACGGCCTGGCGCTCTTTGTCCGTCATGTCCTTGGTGCTGGTCTTGAGCGTGAGGCTCTTGATGAGCGCGCGATAGTCGTCATCAGACAGCTGCAGCTTTGACTTGAGCACGTGGATGGCGGCGATGTGGTTTGCCATGGTGATAAACCCTTTCAGCCCAGCAACAGCGGCCCAAGCCACCAGTTCCACAGGCCCAGCAGGCTGCAGGCCAGGAACACCCATTGCTGCACATGCAGGGGCCAGTTGCGCTGCCAGGCGCTGGCGGTGAGCCAAGCCACGTTGCTGACCAGGAACGCGCCGAACCCCCAGCCGGGGTAAGCAGGCATGGCCAGAAGCAAGGCGCCCAGCATGCCGAAAGCGGCGGCCATGCTGGAGACGATGAAGGCACGGATGGTATGCATCAGATACCCCCCGCCATATCGGCCACGGGCATCAGCGGCAGGCGCTCCGCTGGCAACTCCAGCGTTTGCGCCAGCAGACCGCCGTCGAGGGAGCGGGCCACGGCCATCATCTGGCCAGTGCGTGCCGCCAAGCGCGGGGCCGTGAAGTCACGCCCTGCGTGGCGCACCGTTCCACCTGGGCGAATGCGGCGCAGAAACCACGACGACGCCACCGAGCTGTTGCCGCCTTTGCAGCGGCTCCATGCTTCCATGATCTTGCGCGAGTCGCTGGGCCAGTAGCCCTTGACCAGGCGGTGTACCGTGCCGCGTGCCAAGCCGAGCGCTTTGGCGGTTTCGCGCACGGACTGCGCGCGCAGAAAATCCATCAATTCGACGGGCACAGAAGGCGGGCCAAACGAGCCCTTCACCGGTCGAGTACCTGCGCTGGTACCGCCGCACCCGTTTGCACGGCTGCTACCCGTGTCCAAATCGTCCACAGAGCCAAACGCGCCCATCATTGCCCCCCTGCTTCGCCGCCCAGCGCTTCCACCACGTCTGGGATCAGCTTTTTCAGCTCTCCCGTTGCGATGGCCACATCGGTGTCAAACCCGCCGTCGTCGGCCTTGGTGCCTTCAAACACTGAGTCCAGAAACTGGATCTTGCGGATCTGCAGGCCATCGGTCAGCAGAAACGAAACACGGTCGTCCCAGGTGAGTGCCAGCTTGGTGGGCAGCTTGCCCGCATCAATGTGGGCCTGCACTTCTTCGATGTCGAGCGGGTGGCGTGCGTAGCGCACCACGGCCTTTTCTTCACTCGCGCTCTTGAGCTCGCATTCGCGATCCACGGTGAAGCCCACAGGCGGCTCTTGTTCTTTAAGCCAGTGGGCCATGCATGCCTGAGGGCTGGTTTGTGTGCCGATGAGCGACACCGACAGGCCGGGCAACGATTCCACCAACTGGGTCACCACCTCATCGGCGCGGCCCTGGCTGGAGGTGTCCAGCGCCAGCAGGCGCGAGGCCGGGTCAATCCACACCCACATGGATGCCTGCTTTGTGAGGGCCATGGGCAGCAAGTCCAGCTTGGCTTCGTCCTTGAGCTCGCGGGTTTCCTTCTTGCCTGGCTTGCGCCCGGTCTCTTTTTCAATGCGGTCGGCCTTCTCTTTGACCTTGCGGGTCAGCGCATTGCCGGGCAGCACCTTGCTCTCGACCATGAACCGCGTGATCCATTGGCCATTGATGGATTCAACCAGTGCGCAGTGCAATTCGCCACGTGGTGGCACCCAGCCTGCGGACTTCTCTTGCGTGGCGCCGCACTCCATGAAGGGCAACTTGGCCAGGGCCTGCTCGACCTGGTCAAGCGTGGCGGCCCACTGCGGTGCGATGCGATAGATGATGAGGTTTGAGAACATTGGTTGCTCCAGGTGAAAAAGAACCGGTGTTGTCGGACACCGGAAACCGGGCTCAGTCCGCGACCAGGGTCACGTCGTCATCGCAACTAGCCGTGGATACAGCGGTGGCATCACTCGCCCTGCCGTTCGCAGCCTTTGGCGCGTACTTGTCGCAAACGGCCATCGTGGACGTCCAGAAGCCATACAACCCGCACTCGCGCTGAGGCCACGGCCCCCCTTGGCTGATGACTCGGACGTTGGCGCAGCTTTCGCAGCGTTCCCGGTCTCGTGGGCTGCGATAGCCGATCGCGGCATGGCAGGAATGGATGGTGCCCATGGTCAAGCGCCCTCAGCCTGGGCTTCCTTGATGGCCGCATTGATCACCGACGTGACCGCCTTTTCAATCGTGCTGTCCACGCTCTTGATGAGGGGCTGGTCGCCGTCGCCTTCAACGCGCACGCCGATTCGGCGGCGCAGATCTGGCGTGAGTTGGCGGATGGCGCTGGCCACCGGCTTCTTGGTGACCGTCACGAGCAGCTCGACCTGGTCGGCAGGAATATCACCGGTCTCGGCCAACGCAAAGATCCGCTCGCACACCTTGGTGTCGTCGGCCCACTCCAGCGAGCCCTGGGATGCCTGCATCCCGAACTTGATGCCTTCCACCACATAGGTGCGAGGTTTTTCGAACAGCTCAGGGTGGGCATTGATGGCCGCCACGAGCTCGTTGTGTTCCTTCGCAACCCGCCGCGCCACGCGCTTGATTTCGGCAATGGAGCCGTTTTTGACAGTGTCCAGGTTGCCCTGCAGGGTCAGGAACAGTGTGGAAAGGAGGTCACGGCACTCGCTCAGGGCTGTGGCGCGCTTTTGGATATCTTGCAGTGTTGTCATGGTGGGCTCCTTTCAGTGAACGTGAGATGCGCCATGCGGCGCGGCTTGGGAGTCGATGACGTCAGCCACCTTGCGGGCAAGGTCTGCGGCCTTTTGAGCGCAGCACGGATGGCAAACCGCCACGGAGGCGAAGGCGCTGATGAGCGCCTCCAGTGCAACCTGGTGCGTAGGCTGCACGCTGACGATTTCGACCAGGCTGTGGGCTAGGCTAGTCACCTTGGACAGATGTTCTGTGCGGGTTTCGGGCATGTGATATCTCCCGATCAGCAGCGGTAACCCATGCTGGGACAGTTGCGGAAGTCCAGCGAGCCAGCGCGCAGCGCGGGCCCACCTGACGGGACGTAGGTGCCTGCCATCACGCTGACGCGGCGGGGCTGCGCCACCGGCAACGCCTGCGCCGCTTCGGATGCGGCCTGCTCGGCGCGTTGGGCTTCGGTGGGTGCGCTAAAGCGGCGGCCGTCGCCATAGCCTTCGGTCAGCAACCGGCCTTCTGCTGCAAGGTAGGTCAGGCGCTTGCGCAGGGCCAACAGTGCGCTGTCGGTGGCGCGTTGGCCGGGGTACACGTCCACAAACACTTCTGCCAGCGTGAGCGAGCGGGCGGCTTGGGCCAAGTGGCTCACGATGAAGTCGTTGAGCGCGTGGCGAGTCAGGTTCTCAGTCATGGCGTTGCGCCTTTCTTGCTTTGGATTTCGGCGCGCATGGCGCGGACGGTGGGGGACATGCCCGCAGGTGCCGGTGCTGCCGGTGCGGGCCGTGGCGCGGCGCTGGGTGCGGGTGCTTGCACCAAGGCACTCACGCTGGTGGGGCCGTTGACGGTGGCGGCGCGGGGACCGGTGCGCAACTCCTGCTCGCGCTGCTGCTCTGCCTGGTGTTCGAACTTGTCGGCCATGCCAGCCAGCACGGCAAAGAGGTAGCCGTGGCCCTTCAGAGGCAGATCCAGCCGCTGGGCATCGCGCGCCGCCAGCATCTGGTCGATGGCCTGCGCCCAGGCGGCCAGCGGCACTGCCCAGTCACGCCCCTTGTGGGTGATGGCCTGGCGTTCCAAGTCGGGCAGCAGCTGCAAGATGAGCTTGATCTTTTTTGCCGCCGTGAGGCGCTGCTTGGGCGGTGTGAACAGCGCCACGTACTGCAGCACGCGAGAGCCCAGCGGGATGCTGACGGCCGCCAGGCGCGCCAGGGCGCGCTGGTCGTGTTCGTGGCTGAACAGCACGGCCAGGTCGAGCTCGGTGCCGCAGACGGGGCAAGACAGATCTGCGCTCACAGGGGCCAGCCTCTCGCCTGCAGGTAGCCTGCGGCAAAGCCAATGAAGCCAGCCACGGCCAGCAGTGCGGCAATTTCGAGCACCAGACGCTGCCAGCCAGTGAGGCGCTTGCGGCTGCGCGGCTCGTGGTCGATGGCACCCGGCGCGAAGTAGTAGCCGCCTGGCGGCAATGCCTCGGTGTCGTGGTGGCAGGTGCTGCGTGATGTGCTCATGCAACCCCCTGTCCCGCGCCGCGCAGCAGCACAGTGGTGAGACGCAACACGCTGATCTTGGAGGCCTCAGGGAACAGGCTGGCGGCGCGCAAAGCTGCGGCCGCGCCGTGCGGGTAGAGGTCCACGTGCACGCCCTGGCTGGCGTCGGGCATGGTGATGGTGATGTGGTAGCTGCGCATGGCTCAGCACCCCCCAATGACCTGGGCGTCCACCTGGTCCCAGCCCGCGCTTGCCGCAGCGTTCATGGCGCGGCACACCAGGTTGTTCACCACCAGGGGATAGCACTCGCTGCGGGCGTCCGTGGGCTTGCCACCGCGTGGGATGTGCACGAGGCGGGCGCGGATAGCGGCGGCGGCATCTTCAGCGAACACGTCCTCATACTTCAGGTCGAAGCGAGCGAACTTGTGGCGCAGGTAGCCCTCCAGTTCACCGTCCAGGGGTTCGAGCTCCACGATCTCGCACCGCTGTGCCACTTCGCGCACGTCGGCGTTTTGGCTGCTAAGTCGATCGCGCAACTCGGGCTGACCGATCAGCGCCACGCCGACCAGGCGCTGCATGCCGTCCTTCAGTTCAATGAAGCGCTTCAAGTGCTTGAGCGTGGAGCTGGGCAAACAATGGGCCTCTTCGATCACCAGCAGGTGGCGGCGGCCTGCGCGGCGGCTGGCCTTGAGCAGCTCGTGAACTTGCCGGAAGCGGGCCTCTGGGCTGCTCTTGACCTTGAGTTGGGGGTCCAGGGCGGCGGCGATGGCCTCGGCGATGTGGCTGGACTTGAGCGTCTTGCCCTTCTGGTCGTTAGCTTCCATGGCCAGCACGTAGGGGCGGATGATCACGATGTCGCTCTTGTCGGCCTTGATCCGTTCTTCAAGGTCCTCGGCCAGCGTGGTCTTGCCCGCGCCGCTCTCGCCCACCACCGCCACAAAGCCGTGGTGCTTGGCGCAGTCGGTGAGCGTGGCGCGCACGTAGCGCACGCTGCTGGTCTGGTGCACGTCGTCAACGCTCTGGACGTCATCCAGAAAGGGATTGCGGGGCAGGTTGAAGTGCTTGCGGGCCTCTGGGGTCAGCGCGGTGTTTTGCAGTAGCATGGTTTCCTCCTCGGGGGGTTCGGTTGGTTTCGGGACTTCAGGGGCGGCCTCGGTGAGGTACGAACTCACCGGGGCCAACTTCTTTGGGCAGGGGCGGCTCATGCCGCACCCCCAGCCACCACACGCAGACCGCTGCGCACCGTGAGGCGGGCCTGCAGGTCTTGCAGTTGGTCTTCGGGCACGCCTTCTGGGTACCAGGCGCGCACCTGGGCACTGGTTTCGCGGGTCATCGTTACGCCCAAGCGCACCAGTTCGGCAGCGGCCTCGAAGGGCGACAACAGGCGGGCCGGTGCCTTGTGCGTGGATACGGTGGTCTGCAGGCCTGTGCCACGGCGGGGCAGGAACGTGCGCTCTGGCGCCTGGTCGATGACCTTGCCGGGGTCGATGCGGCCACCGAAGGGCACGGCTTTGGCCTTGCGCTTGGCTTCTGCCTCGGCATCGGTGGTGGCGTCGTAGGCGAAGCGGTCCACTTCTTTTCGGTTGGCTTCGAGTTGCGTGTCTGCGGGGCGTTTCCAGTCTTCGCCGATCACGTTGCCGTCCGCACGGAACCCGGCGTCATCGCGCGTCACCAGTGGGATGGAGTGCAGCACTTCGTTGCCGTCGGCGTCGGTGTCCACCACCATGGCAGCGTCCAGCACCCAGGGGTTCAGGGTGATGTGCAGCTTTTCGCCGACCATGACGTTAGGCACGCCACTTACGTCGAACTCGCGGCCCTTGTAGGAGACGGTCAGGAAGTCGGTGACCTTACGGGTTTCAGGCGTCTCGGTCAGCAGGGCCTGGCAGAGTTCAGCCGGAGGGGCCACGCGCAGCTGCTCGGCTGTGATGGTCATCCAGGCGTCATACCGGGTCTTGCCGTGGCGGCTGTGCACTTTGGTGGCGTTGAACCAGCGTGCCCATCGCTGGGCCTGGGCGTTCAGCTCGGCCAGGTCGCGCACCGGGCGCAGGCGCAGGCCTGACTCAAAGCTGCGCTCGATCAGGTCGCGGGCCTTTTCTACCTGGCCGGTGGCGCGGGCGTTGCCTGGGGCGTGGGCAATGGTCTTGACCTGCAGGCGCCGGGCCAGGTTGGTGAACAGGCCGCTGGTGTTGGCGCTGCCCATGTCCATCATCAGCACAAATGGCACGCCGTGGAATGGGTCGGCTTCGCGCTTCTGTGTGGCGCTGATGAAGCACTCTGACAGGTTGGTGCCGCTTTCTGCGCCCATCACGTACTGCAGGTAGATGGCCGAGCTGCAGTGGTCGGTGATTTCGTAAGACCAAACCCGGTCGGCCTCAATGCGCTTGAGATTGGCGGGCTTGTTCTTGTAGAACTTGTCCCGGTCCATCACCTGCAGGCCGCTTTCTGACTCGGTGCGGGCGTTGAGGTAATACAGGACACACAGGCTAGCGTCCACCTGCCAGACGTGGTTTGGGTGCAGGCTCTTGAGCTCCACCGCTGGCTCGGCGCGGTTGAGCTGGTCGGGGTGCAGGTTGTAGTGGCGCAGCGCGCGGGCAATGGCGCTATCGCTGAGCGGCACCAGCTCGCCAGTAGCGGGGTCGATGCGCTCGGCGCGCACTTCACCATTGGCGCGCATCACTTCCACGGCTTGGCCTATGGACATGAGGCGCTTGTTGGTCTTGCGGTGGCTGGTCATGAGCACGGCGCTGATGGCCACTGCCTCATCACGGGTCAGCGACACATCACCTGCATCGCTGCGCTTTTTGCGTTCTGGCTTCACGGTGATCTTTCCAAGATGGCGGTGCAAGGTGGCGTTGCTCATTCCCAGCTCGGCGCAGGCCGCCGCATAAATGGCCTGCTTGCCGCCGCGTGGTGCTGCCTGCGCGGCCTGGAGCACCTGCGCCAGGCGGCCGACGATCACGGGGTTGAGCGACATGGATTGATTTGTGGCGGTGCGTTTACTTGGCCCACTGCGCCACTTCGCCCGCCAGAGCTGTGTCTGCGGCGGTGGACACATCGGGCAGGTTGAACTCCTCGCGCAGGGTGTTGATCTCGGCCTGCAGCTGGCCGACAAGCCCGGCCATAAATACGTCCAGGTCGCGAACTTCCTCGCCGTTCTCAACGCTGAGCGCTGTCAGTGCTGCGCGTACCCCGCCACGGATGGCCCCCAGTGCATCGTGAGCAATGGCAGTAGCCTCTTTCATCAGGCCCTGCCGCTGCTCATCGGGTGGCAACTTTTCAATGCGCTTGACCTGGGCACGCAGCTTGTCCATGGCCGTGTTCTTGTCGGCCAGCACTTTCTCGACAGCACCCTTTTCCTCGCGGGACTCGCGCAGCGCCGTGCGCAACTCACTGGCGCTCATCTTTTCCACGTCGTCCATTTGGGCCAAGTTTTCGAGCACATCGTCGTCGTGGGTGATCAGCTCAAGAAAGGCGCTGGCGCTTTTGACCTGGGTGCTCAAAAGCGCCAAATTGGCGGATTTGGCTGTCTTTACTGCGGCCTGCATGAAGCGCTGAGCAGTGCGGTCGCTGAAACCGAGCATTTCCACGCGCTGTGAAAACTCACCATGGGGTGTCAGTTCCTTGAGAACCAGCAGACGCTTGCCAGTCTCCAGGATGGCCTCCACGGTGCGGCGCTGATAGAAGCGGATTTCATCCTCAAGCGCACCCACCGAGACGGCGCCCTGATAGCCAATTTGCATGGCCATGGCGTGCGCCGCTTCGTTTGCTTCAATGACAAGGGTTGCAAGCTGGTTGGCAGCACCCATGTTTTCGGCAATGGCTGACTCCAGAATGGCGGGTTCTTTGGATGCGGGGGCGGGTGTTGCTTTGCGGGCCATGAACGTTTTTTTCGGGTTGGGGTTACAGGGGTACGGAGTAGCGGGCGCTGATGTCGTCAAGCTGGCGCTTCGCTGCATTCAGGTTGGTGGCCACGGTGGTGGCGATGCGCACAAACTGCACACCCAGGCGCCAGCGGTTGGTGCCAGCTACCTGCTCGACATAACCAGTGGTGGCAAGGGGTGGCAGGTTTTGGCTTACCCAGCTGGGCGACACACCAAGGCCTTTGGCGATTTCGCCGGGAGCAAGGCCCAGCACCTCATGCCCAGCCAAGAGGCGGAACAGGTCGCAGGTCTTGCGAATGGGGCCTGCCAAGGCACTGGCTTTTTCAGACATTTCCAAACTCCAATTCGGGTGTGGCATAGGCGGCCACGTTGTGGCGGTGGTAGGCCACCTGCTCCAGGTGCAGGCGCAGGGCGACCAGGGTGGCTTCGGTGTCTGCCGCCTGGGGGGCGGCATAAAAGGTGGTGAGCAGCTGCAGGGCTGCGGCGCAGCTGCTGTTCATGTCGAGCAGCTCGGTGCCTTCGGCCTTGCGGCCTGTGGGCATGGGCACCACCAGGGCGCCGCTGCTGGCAGCCAGCCACTCGCTGACGTAGTGGCAGCCACAGGCCAGCTCAAACGCAGGGATCAAGATGGCAGGCATGCGCCCCGTGGCCAGCCACTTGTAGAGGCTGTCGTGCGTGGCGCCCATGCGGTCGGCGATGCGCTCCACGCTCAGGTGGCGCTTGACCTGGGCGCTCTCTTTGCACAGGCGCAGGGCATGCACCAGGCTGTTGGCACGCTGGCGTTTCAAAGGGGCGCGGATCATTGGAAGGCCCCTTGCTCAGCCGCTTCCAAACAAATGCCGCGCTGGAAACGCTGCAAAAGGCTTTCGTGCTGGCAAAGTGAAGGCATCACAACCAACCCCCCAGAGGTACCCATGGACCAAGCACAGCTCGACACACTCACCGGCAGCATTGACGGCATTGGCCAGGCGTTACTGCGCGTGGTGTCGCATCTGGAGATGCGGGAGCTCATTGATGGCCCCCGCATTGCTGCTGAGTGGCGGCAGGCACGGCCGGAGCATCTGGCAGCCGATGCGGAGCTGCAGGCATCGCGCAAGGTGCTGCATCAGCTGGCTGATCTGCTGGACGAGGCGCGACAGGCGCGGGCTGCGCACCAAGGCGACCGCCCAGGACAGGCGCGTTGATGGGGTAACCCATGCTGCTGAGGACACCATCAGAATTGGCAGCAGATTGATCTACCGTCAGCGCAACCCTGAAAGGGTTTGTTACATTGAAGGGAGGACGCACCACTTTGGACCTCACGCAGCTGCAAGCTGACGGGTACCAGCAACGCGAGAGACCTCGCCCTCTTTGAGGCCGAGTTGCACCGCGATGTTGTGGGCATCACCGCGCAGACACTTGAGGCGCAGGTTGGCCTCGTTGTCAGCCAAGATGGCGATGACCATGTTGGGGCTGTATCCGTTTTGCTTGGCCCAGCCCGAGATGGACCAGCCCTTGCGGGCGAACTCTTCACGGACTTGAGCGCGGGTTTTTGGCATTGCGGTTTGCGTCCTATTTGTTGTGCATCAGTTAGCGCTGTTGCATTGGTTGGTCTGTTGTTGTGTTGAATTATGGAGCCAATTGTTTCCATTTGGCAATCTATTTATGGAAATATTCATTTCCATTGGTGCGCGCTTGAAGGAAGAGCGCGAAGCGATGGGCAAGACACAGAGTGATTTCGCGGAGATCGCCGCAGCCGCTGGCGTGCCCGGTGCGACTCGGCAGTCACAAGCCAAGTACGAAAAAGGGATTGCTTCGCCAAGCGCGGCTTACTTGTCAGCAATCGCGCTGCGTGGCGTGGACGTTCACTACGTCCTCACTGGCGAGCGCGACCGCGCGCAGCCCAGGCTCACAGCGGACGAGGAAACGATGCTGGGCCTTTTTAGAGACGCTTCCAAGGAGGTACGCAACGCTGCGCTGGGGGCGTTGAAGGGCGGTTCGTCTGCTACCTATGAAGGCTCTAAGCAGGTCTTTCGCGGGGCGATCAAAGGCGATGTCGCAGGGCGGGACATCGTGAAAGGCGGGAGTAAACGGTGAGTGCACGCGATCAGGTGTTCACGGGAACGGTGACAGGCGACGTTGCGGGACGCGACGTGGTGAAGAACATCCACGTCGGCCCTCAGCGTCCTGAGTCAGAGCTGCAAGCAGCATTCAAGCTCCACACAGGCATCCACTGCGGGCGAGATGTTCGCCTTCAGATGGAGCGCCTGATGGACAACCATGGGTTCACGAGCCGAGAGTTGGCTCGTGCCTGGAAAGCAGGCTCAATGGTTTGGCACGAACCCACGAAGCGGCTGAAGTCCAGCGCGGGCAAACTCGACATGGTCGTGGGGTGGACGGGCACGGCGCTGTTTACGGTGGTGCTGATCCTTGCGTTGGTGGACACCATGATGCGCCTGCCTGGCCCATTCCTGAAGCCAGCCGCGCTGTTGGTCACCTGTCTCGCTTACCTCGCTGTGACCAGGGCCGTACTGCTTGCAACCATCTTTCCACAAGTTACCGCAAGGCGGGTCGAGAAAATTCTTGCAGGAGGAGATTAAAAAATGGTTCGAGCGATCTTTTTATGTGCGGCACTGCTGTCGACGGCCTTCCCTGGATGGGCGATCAATAAGTGCATCGGCGCCGATGGGAAGCCAGTTTTTCAAGATGCCCCTTGTAGCGTTGGCTCCAAGGCTGAAACACTGGGATCAACCGCTGCACCTACCAGGCCAAAGCCTCAAAACGTCATGAGCATTGGGGACGTTGCCAAAGACTTGGATGCGCAGTTGGAGAGCAAGGAAGTGCGCAAGAAGATTGAAACCAACATGCAGGTGCGCAAGGCCAATGAACAAGCGATGGCCCGCGCACTCTCGCGTGAACCGCAACCCTGTGGGGATGGGGTTTTTAGCGAACGCCCAGCAATCGGCATGACAGAGAGTGCGTTCCTTCAGTGCACACAGTTTTCCAAAGACTGGGACTACGTGAAGGTCAACGAAACGGAGACCAGTGGAGGCATTCATCGGCAGTATGTGTACCGGGCACACGCGCCGATCCATTACGTCTATGTAGAGCGCGGTCGTGTCACTGCGATCAGCAAATAAGAATCACAGTTCTAAAGAGGGGGAGACACAGTGCAAATTCAAGAAGCAACCATTCACCAATTGATCAAGCTTGCTCAAACCAGCGGCGATGGCAGCGTACAACACCAGCACCGGCCAAATGCACTGCCTATCGATGCGGTACTGATGACGCTGTGCACGGATTTGCTCGCTTTGTACAACACCACGGTCAATAGCTACGGCACGCTTGGGCAAGACCCAACGCTGCACACCTTCCCCCTGCGGCTGAATGAGTACACAAATGGCGCCATCGCCTTTCACGCGTTCACCATCACAGCACTGAGCTTGATAAAGAAAGAAATGCAGGATGCTTCCTTCGCCAACGGGGGATATGCATTGTTTTTACGCTATCAGCATGACAACAGTGATTTCTTGCTGGTCGCTATGCTGAAGCTCAAAGCGGGCGCCGGCATTGATGAGCAGACGCTCAATCTTCAGCCCACGCTGAACATTGATCTGAGTCGATTGCATGAAGCAGCGCGCATCAATCTGACCAAATTGGCAACGACCACTGAGCCCTATTTATCTTTCATAAAAGGCAAGGCCAAGAAAAGTGGCGATGTGACGGATTACTTTCGAAATGCACTGGCATGTGAGAACTTCACAACGTCAAGCCACCACACCGCCCAGATAATCAAGGCAGCTGATGCCTTTGTCGATGCTCGCGAAGACCTTGCAACGCCCGAAGCGAAAAGAGAGGAAAGGGTGCTGATGCGACGACGGCTGGTGGAATGTTTCGCCAACAACTCTATCGAGGTTGTGCTGCCAACCCTAGCGGCCGCCATCATGCCCAGCAGTCCTGACGACTTTGTCGATTTCGTTCGCACAGGGCCTCAAGCAGATCAATACCAGATCAACGACGCATTCACTCCCCATAAGGCCACATACAACAAAATCCGCCGATTTACGGGCAAAATTGGAGCATCCGTTTCGGTGGGCTTTGACGTCGCTGACATTCAGTCTCAGCGCGTTTACTATGACCCACAAGTGGACGGTCTGGTACTGAAGTCTCCACCAGAACATCTCAAACAAGCTGTCCTGGACAATGCCCCAACTTCCTAACAATTCGCATGATCTGGCGCTCTGGCTGCTAACGCAGTTGGAGAATGTCCAGCTTGTGGGTGATGGAGTTTGGCAGGGCATCCTCCCTTCATCTTGGGATTTTGGGAGCACTGTCAAGCGTCTTGAAGAGGTCCAGGGTGGTTTGGCAGGAGTGTCTGACGAGAGGTCTCGCAGCATCGAGTTTTATCCCGGATCTGCCAAGGTCTATCAAACCTTGGCAGATTTTTTCTCTCACCCCGGCAACCTGAGGGTGGTGCCTAGCATTTTCACGATTCGTGACCTTGGCTACACACATGGGAAGGGGGATAAAACCAACGTGCCTGAACAAGTGGCCAACTATCTGGCAGCTGCCAGTCTCTGCGAGTTGTTGCCTCGCGTTGCTGACCATTCTTCGAACAATGGGGTATCGCAGCACTTCATCAAAAGCCATGATGCAAAGGTAGAGATGCGGCTAGAGTATCAGCCGACAAATCTTGTCCCATTGCCATCGTTGGGACTGTTCGCGGCTGACTTTGTCGACAACCCTCTTCACAAAGACCAAAAGCTAAACATCGTTCGCTCGGCTTTGCTTGATGTTTTCAAGGGCAAGCGTTTGGTTACCGTAGGGGACTTTCTTCCACGTTTCGAAGAGTTCATGGACAACGTCCGAAGCTCCTATGTGATGTACACAGCTGATTTTTCATACGAAAAAATCAGAATGGAGGTGGAAAAACAAAATCTTGAGGACACCCTCAGGCTTAACAAAACGGTCTCCGATATTCAAAATCAGTTGCTGGCCTTGCCAGCGGCGCTTTTGTTGGCAGGTGCAGGTATTCAAAAGAGCGAGACACTCAAAAATCTGGCCATTTGGATAGGCGTCTGCATCTTCGCCTGGTTGATGCGAACGCTAGTTAAAAATCAAGCCCACTCCATTGATGCAATCCAAAAGGAAGTCGGCTTGCGCAAACAGAAGCTCGCGGACCAGCCAGATGGCGTATCAAATAGGTTCGCAGATGCCTTCAACACTCTTGAGGCCCGTGTTACCGACCAAATGAAAGTTCTGCGGGGTATCCGTTGGGCTGTTGTGATGATCTGGTTTGTTGTCACGGCGATGATCTTTTCCGTATTCTTTCCCGACCTCGCTGTGAGCTGGTGGACATTTTTGAGTGAGCTTCCTGTGCGACTGTTCAACTGGACCAAAGATATCTGTTCAACGTTCCGAACGCATAACTAGCACCGCAAACAATGGCGCGCTCCATTTAGCGCCCCCCCCGCGCGCACGGCATCCTGCCGTGCATGACGCTCAAAGACCACATCCCTCTCTGGCTGCGTGCCCCGCGCAACAGCCTTTTCATCGTTCTGGCGATGCTGCTGTTAGCAGTTATCGCCATGGTGTCGCCGGTTCAGTTGCCGGTGGTGCTGTACAAGGCGGCGCTGATCGCGCTGGCCGCCGTGATCGGCTACTGGCTCGATCGCGCGCTTTTCCCCTACGCACGGCCCGACTCCTTTTTGTGGCGCGACTGGCGCAAGGGGACGGATGAGCCCGAGGGCGATGTCGATTACCCGGTGGCCAGCGCTGACTACATGGCTGCGTACTGTGCTGCTCAACTTCGGCGCGCCATTGTGGTCGGCTGTGTGGTGCTGGGCGTGGCGGCGGGACTGTGATGCGCTGGCATTCACGAGTCCCCGCACTTGCCTGGCTGGCTGTGGTGGCCATCTCCATTGCCGCGAGTTGCGCGCAGGCCCAGGTGCCCCAGGCTGCGCAGCATTACCGGGGGTTGCTGGTGCGCACCGCCCACGCGGCCTGGGGCCTGGATGCCCCGGTGGCTGTGTTTGCTGCCCAGGTGCATCAAGAGAGCGCTTGGCGCCCTGATGCCGTGTCGAATGTGGGGGCGCAGGGCTTGGCCCAGTTCATGCCCGCCACGACCCAATGGATTGCGGGACTGCACCCTAACCTGGCCTCGCAGCAGCCCTACAACCCCGCGTGGGCGTTGCGCGCCCTGGTTACCTATGACCGCTGGCTGTATGACCGTGCGCCAGCACGTTACTCGGCACGCGACCGCATGTGGGTTGCGCTGCGTTCCTACAACGGCGGGCTTGGCCACTGGCAACAGGAGGCCGCTAGTACCGGGCTGGCCCAGCCTTCTCGTGCCCAGGTTGACGCTGCCTGCGGACAAGCCCGCCGCGCGGCAGTGCATTGCAAAGAAAACCTGGGCTATCCCCATCGCATCCTGATCGTTCTGCAACCGCGATATCTGCAGTGGGGGCCGGGGCTATGAGCGCGGCATCGACTGTGGCCATTGCTGGCTTGCTGGTTGCCATTGCTTCGGGCGTGGGTGGCTATGGCTACGGCCTGGATCAGGGCAAAGCCTTGGAGAAGGGCCGCCAGGATGCTGATGCCCTCAAAACGGTGACCGACCAGATCGCTGCGCACGGCGACCTGGTCAAACAGTCTGGCGTTGCCAGCCGCAACCTGCGCCTGGCGGTGGCCGCGCGCGAGAGGGTCAACGACACCACATCGAAGGAGCTGGGCGATGCGCTCACGACCACTGCTGACAGCCGCGTTGGCTGCGTGTTTCCTGCTGGCGTCATGCGCCACCTCTCTGAAGCCCGCGACCGAGCTGCAGAAGCCGCTGCCAGCGGAATACCAGGCGCGATGCCCGGCGCCCCCGCCAGCACCGCCCGAGAGCGGTGAGGTGGACCCGGTGGCGAATGCCCTGAAGGCTATGTATGACCTGTACGGCTTGTGCGCTGGAAGAACCATCTGGCTTCTCAACTGGATTGATGGGGAGCGACCGAAGTGACAGATGACGTAGACCGCGCAAGCAAGCGCGAGGAAGAAATTTTGGGCGATGCGCTGCGTGATCACGCTCGGCGGGCAGGTCTGGCAGGCAAGACAGCGGCTGATTCGGCTGAGAGCTGCGAGAGCTGTGGCGAAGAGATACCGGCCATGCGCCGCCGAGCTGTGCCGGGTTGCCAGTTGTGTGTGGTGTGCAAGACGCGAAGTGAAAGAGCCGAAGGGGCGAAAGGACGGTATGAATATTGACTCTCAAACAGTCGGCTTGTGGCTGCAGATCATCGCAGTGGTGGTGCTGCCTATTGCATCGGCGGTCTACACCTGGATCGCCACGCGAGACAAGGACAACACCGTGCACATCAAGGCGGTGGAGGAAGGCATGGCCAAGCAGATGGCGGTGCTACACAGCCGCACAGACAGGCTGGAGACCCAGATTCAGTACATGCCAACGCCCCAGCAGATGTCTGAGCTGCAGGGCGATATGCAGGCGATGCAGGCCACGCAAGAGGCCATCCAGCGGGACATAACGACGGTGCGCATTTCGCAGAACCGGATTGAAGACTTTCTGCTGAAGAAGTAAGCCATGACCACTACCAATGATTTTGCGGCCCACCTTGCCGAAGACCGGCGCCTTGTGATCTTGCGCGTGTTGCTGGAGAGCGCAGCCTATACAGCCAATGAGTACTTGCTGCACTCGATGGTGGAGCGTTTGGGGCATGTGGTGTCGACCGATCGCATCCACACTGACTTGGCCTGGCTCAAAGAGCAGGGGCTCATCAGTGTTGACGATGTGGCCACCGTGTTGGTGGCCAAGCTGCAGGCCCGTGGCGAAGATGCAGCGCGCGGACGCGTCGAAGTGCCAGGCGTGAAGCGCCCGAGGGCGGGCTAAGCCATGGGCCGCAAGTCCACCGTGGCGGTGCTCGACGAGGCCATCGTCGGCGAAGTCAACCGGCTGATCCGCATGGGCCGCACGATTGATGACATCCTGGCTGCGCTGGAGCCGCTGGGTGTTGATGTGTCGCGCTCTGCCATGGGGCGCTATGTGAAATCGGCGCGCCAGAGCATGGAGCAGTACACCAAGGCGCAGGACGTGGCGCGCATCTGGATGGATAAGTTCGGGTCTGAGCCGAGCAGCGATGTGTCACGCCTGCTGCCCCAAATGCTGGAGGCGGTGGCCCACCGCACGCTGGAGGACATGGCCGAGGCCGAGGGCATCAAGTCACCCGAGGAGGTGCGCGTGATGGCCCGCGCCCTGAAAGACCTGAACGGGGCCAAGAAGGGCAACATCGACATCGAGCTGAAGATGCGCGAGGTGCGGGAGGCTGAGCGCAAGAAGGTGCTGGAGGAGCAGCGGGCGGCGCTGGATGCGATGGGCAGTAAGGGCGGCGTAACTGCCGAAACCAAGGCTGCGATCCGAGAAGCGTTGGGGATCGTGTGATGGCGACCATCAAAGGCCGCGCCAAATGCATCCCGAAGGATCGCGATGCGATCTTTTTGCCGTTCCAGTCCAAGTGGATCAAGGACGAGTCGCGCATCAAGCTCATGGAGAAATCGCGGCAGATCGGTATCAGTTGGTCGACCGCCTACGGTGCCGATGAGCGTGCATCTACGAAGGGCGCCCGCTTCGACGAGTGGGTGAGCAGTCGGGACGATATCCAGGCTCGCCTGTTCATCGAAGACTGCAAACTGTGGGCGGGCATCATGGGCATGGCCGCAAAAGACCTTGGCGAGGTGGTGCTAGACGCAGAAAAGAAGGTCAGCGCCTATGTGCTGCAGTTCGCCAGCGGGCGGCGCATTCACAGCATGTCGAGCAACCCAGACGCTCAGGCAGGCAAGCGCGGCAGCCGCGTGCTGGACGAGTTCGCTTTGCACCGGGAGCAACGCAAGATGTGGGCGATTGCCTACCCCGGTATCACCTGGGGCGGCAGCATGGAGCTGATCAGCACGCACCGTGGCTCTCACAGCTTCTTTAACCATCTGGTGCGCGAGGCCCGGCACGGGGGCAACCCGAAGCGCATCAGCTTGCACCGTGTCACCCTGCAGGACGCCCTGGACCAGGGCTTTCTGTTCAAGCTGCAACAGGCCCTGCCTACTGATGCCGAACAGCAAGACATGGACGAAGCGGCCTATTTTGACTTCACCAAAAACGGCGCGGCCGATGAAGAGTCGTTCGACCAGGAATACCAATGCATCCCGGCCGACGATGACTCCAAGTTCCTGGAATATGGGCTGATCACGGCCTGCGAGTACTCCGGTGGCACCGATTGGAGGCGCGGTATTGAGGGGCCTTTTCAGGGGCGCCTTTTTGCGGGCGTGGATATCGGCCGTAAGAAGGACTTGACCGTGCTGTGGGTTGTTGAGCAGCTTGGAGATGTGTTCTACACGCGGCACGTCGAGACGATGGAGAAGATGCGCAAGAGCGCCCAGGAGGCCATCTTGTGGCCCTGGTTTGAGATCTGCGACCGCATCTGCATCGACTCCACCGGTCTGGGCATCGGTTGGACCGATGACGCCCAGGACAAGTTTGGCGAGCAGCGGGTAGAGGGCGTGAACTTCAGCGGCCAGGTCAAAGAAGCGTTGGCCTATCCGCTCAAGGGTGCTATGGAGGACCGCAAGGTGCGCATTCCAGAGGACGCCAAGATCCGCGCCGACCTGCGCAAGGTGCAAAAACTGACGACTGCGGCGGGAAACATCCGCTTCGTTGCAGAGAGCACGCCAGATGGCCACGCCGACCGCTTCTGGGCACTGGCCCTGGCCGTGCACGCGGGCTCCAACCCAAGTGCCCCTATTGAGTTCACGAGCGGTAGCCCGCGCGAGAGCTCTCAATCCTTCTCGGGCTTCATCCATGGCTAAACGTACCCGACCCACGCGGCCTATTGCCCCACAAGTCTCTGCCCGGCCAGAGCTTGATTCTGAGTTTGCCAATCGGCTACTTGACCCTTTTGAAAACAACTACATGGGGGTGCTGCGCACCAACGACCCGTTGTTGCTGGAGCGCGGAAATGGTGGGGTGGAGCTGTATCGGGATCTGCGCCGTGATGGCAAGGTGTTCTCAGGCCTGCAAAAGCGCCAGCTTGCTCTGATCGGCAAGCAATGGCAGGTGGAGCCACGCAAGAAAGACGATGCCAAGGGCACGGCGGATGCGCTCAAGGTGACCGAGCTGCTTAAAGCCTGCAGCTTTGACAAGCTGTGTGCCGAGCTGCTGGAAGCGCTATTGGCGGGGCATTCAATCGCGGAGGTGGTGTGGACCATTCACGATGGCATGGTGGCCCCGGCCCGCGTGATCAAGCGGGCTCAGCGGCGCTTTGTGTATGTGCAGCAGGATGAGAACTCCCCCGCCAAGCTGCATTTGCTCACCCGCGAGAACATGCAGGTTGGCGTGCCGGTACCGGAACGCAAGTTCATCGTGCACCGGGTCAACCCCGAGGACGACAACCCGTATGGCACGGGCCTGGGCCTGCAGCTGTATTGGCCAGTGTTCTTCAAGCGCAAGGGCATCGTGGCCTGGAACAAGCTCAATGATCGTTTTGGATCGCCCACGCTGCATGGCGAATATCCGCGCAATGCGGGCCCCAAGGAAAAGGGCACGCTGGCGGACGCGCTGCGGGCTTTTAGCAATGACGGTTTCATCATGACGCCGGAGGGTATGAAGATTGGCCTGCTTGAGAGCAAGCTGAGCGGCAATGTGACGACGCAGCAGGCGTTGTGCGAGTTCATGGACGACTGGATCGCCGAGGTGCTCACGGGCCAGGAGCCAAGTCGATCAGGCGGTGGCGCACTGGCGGCAGCCAGCAAGGAGCGCAAGGATGTTCGCCAGGACTTGACCCAGGCCGACAGCGATTTGTTGTCGGAAACGATCAACGACACGCTTGTGGCCTGGATCTGCGAATACAACGGCTTTGAGCCCTGCCATGTGTATCGCAACATCAAGGAAGAAGAGGACACCAAGACCCAAGCGGAGGGCGACAAGATCGTGTCCGAGATGGGTTTCGAGATGGACGAAAACACCGTGCGCGCGAAGTATGGCGATGGGTGGTCTAAAAAGGCTCCGGCACCTACACCTTCGCCCACGGTGCCGCCTGCGCCGGGCCCCACACTGGCCCAGGCGCCCACGCCCGCACCGCCTGTTTCGGCCAGTTTCGCCGAGCCTGGTGCGGTTGCCACCGTTTCAGAGCCTGATGCGCTTGACGCGCTGATCGACGCAGAGCAGGCCGAATGGCGCCCGGTGATGGACCCGATGGTCCAGCCGATCAAAGCCCTGCTGGCCGAAGCGCATGCGCGCGGTCAATCTGCAGCCGAGCTGCTCGCCCGGTTGCCTGAGCTGTTAGCCCAGCTCGAAACTGACAGCCTGGCCACTTCTCTGACGCGGGCAGCTTTCGCGGCCCGCCTTGCTGGCGATGCTGGCTTGGCCAACGAGTAAGCCATGTCAGCAGCAACCGATTTCGCCCAACTTCAGAAGCTCACGCCACAGGAGGCCGTGGATTGGCTGATTGAGCGTGGCCATCTCACCAAGAGCTACGCCTGGCAGGACGTGTGGCAAGACGAGCATGGGCGGCAGTTCACCGTGAGCCGTCTCACCCGGCTGGATCTGCTGCAGTCGCTGCACGAAGCCATCGTGAAGTCGGTGCAGGGCGACCTGAGCCGCAAGGACTGGATGGAGGATGCCGAGCAGCTGCTTACGGACGCCGGGTGGTGGGGAACCAAGGCGGTGACCGATCCGCTGGACGGGGAGATCAAACTGACCAAGTTTGACCCCGCTCGCCTGCGCCTCATTTATGACACGAACACGCGCCAGGCCTATGCCACCGGTCTGTGGGAACGGGTGGAGCGCAGCAAGCGCACGCACCCTTACGTGCGCTACATCACCAAGCAAGATGAGCGTGTGCGTGCCAGCCATCGTGACTGGGACAACCTGACGCTTCCAGTGGGCGATGCCTTTTGGAAAACGCACTGGCCGCCCAATGGCTGGCGTTGCCGCTGCCGCGTGATGAGCATGAGCCAGCGTGACTATGACAAGGGCTACACACTGGATCGCCCTGGCGCTGAATATGAGCAGGATGCGCCCACCGTACAAAAGCCCCTGAATAAGCAGGCGCCCGAGGTGACCACGCGCGAATACGTCAACCAACGCACTGGCGAAGTCACCCAGATCCCTGTCGGCATTGACCCTGGATTCGCCTACAACCCCGGCGTGGCCCGCCAGCAAGCGCTGCAAGAGGTGGTGGCAGGCAAGCTGCGCGGCGCAGACCCAGCTCTGGCGGAGGCCGCGCGCCGCGCCGGTCTCAAGAAAGACTGATCGCCATGCTCACGATCACGGCCGACGACAAGACATACCGCGCCAGCTTGGCGAACCTTTATCGGGGCATGGGCGACCTTACCTCGCTGATGCAGAGTATCGGTATGGAGCTGGAGAGCCGCATCAGCGGTCGTTTTGAGAGCCGTACCGATCCCAACGGCAGTGCCTGGGCGCCTTGGGCGCAGTCCACGGTGGACGGCTACCCCGAGGGCGGTAACCGTCGGCTGCTGGATCGCTATGGCGACATGCTGGCCAGCCTGAACCATCAGGCAGACGCCACCAGCGTGCGCGTTGGCTTCGGCAAACCCTACGCAGCCTTCCACGAGTGGGGCACCGAGCACATGCCGCGCCGTGGCCTGCTTTTTGACGACCCCGATGCGGGAACGCTGGCCGAGGGTGATGAGGCTGCGGTGCTCGACATCATTGGGGTGTGGCTGGATGGCTTGACCTCATAGCTGCGGCAGAATGCAAAAAGCGCCCGAAACGGCGCTTTTTCTACTTTGGTTACTGCTTTCGCATGGGGAAAGAGATTTGCAGCAGCCCGTGCCACTATGTCCCGGTCGCGGCCCACAAAATCCCGTTTATCGCGCCTCTCACTCTTTCTTTATCTCAACTCCCCTCAGCAGCTCGCAAACCCGCCCGCTCGTCCACACACCACAGCCCACCAGGGCCACCCCCCATGCTGACCAAAGACATAGTCCGACAGAACGAACTCAAACCCATGGCCCTGTGCGAGCCCTGCCAGGGCATTCAGCGCAACTGGCGCAAGGCGCCTGGCCACGCCGAGCTGGTGCAGCGTGGCAACCGCAAGGAAGACCGCGAAGACGGCCCCGTCACCATTACCCGCTACGTGTGCGACCGCTGCGGCACGGCGTGGGAATATGAAAACGACAGGTCCAACCAGAAGGCCGGCTGGTCGGTCGTGGGGCGGTAGTCTTCCGTTTTTTTGAAAGGGGAGCCTCCAGGGCCGGGCTCCCCACCCGTTGGGGCTGCGCTTGACGACGCCTGGGCGTGTGCCCCAGGTCAGAGCAAGCACGGTGCACGGCACACGGCGAACGTGGTGCCGAGCCCCGTCATCCCACCAGCGCAGCATTCGCGGCGGCAATGCCCCGGAAGTCCGCCGACACGCGCTCGTCCGCCGCCGCTGCGCGCCAGAAGGTGCGCGCCAGGCGCTGTGCCTCGCCCCACTCGCCCAGCGTGGCGGCCGTGGGTTGCTGCGGGCGGCTGGCAAAGTCGCGCGGCACCAGCTCGCCACCCACCGGGGCATACAGCATGGGCAGCATGTCGTAGGTGGGTGACAGCGCCCAGTCGTCGCCCTTGAGCACCAGCGAGATGTTGCCGTAGTGCCGGTCGGTGTTGGCGATAAGCTGGCCGTAGGCCTCCAGCAGCCGCAGCGTGCGGGCGTCGGCCTGTGTGAGCAGATGGCGCGCCGCCATGCGGTTGGCGGTGGCGGCCCAGTTGTCGATCTCGCCCACGTATTCGGCGTTGTAGACCTGCAGCGACACCATGCCGATGCGCCCGCCCAGGCTGCCCGCACGGTGGGGATCGTCGCCCGCCAGCGGCGTGCGGTCAAAACGCTCTGATTCGAGAAACACGCGCCCCGCGCCGATAAAAAGCTGCGTGGGCGCGGCGGGCAGACCCGCTTGCGCGAGCGTGTGCAGCGCCAGGTGTTCACACACCAGCAGGTCGCGCAGGCGCTGGTCGGCGGGGGCATCGCCTGCGGGCGAAAACTTGACGATGACGTGGCGCCCTGCGGTGATGGTGCAGAACTTGGGCTGTTCGCCGCCTGCCGATGAGCCGGGGTGTGTGCCCCGCATCGCCTGCTCGGCCAGTTGGGGGTAGTCGGCCCCCGAGGCCACGCGCGATGCGCGTTCGGGCAGGGTGTGAAAGCGCTGGAACGCGGCCTCGCCCATGATGAGATTGCCTGGCAGGTCGTCGCCATAGAGCGTCATGGCGCGCAGCACGTCGTCGTCGCTCCAGTGGCCCGGGTCGTGGCCCAGCTGCAGCTCGGGGTGGGCATGGGCAAACGTGCGTCCCATGAAGCCTTGTGGCCGCATGTCGTCCAGAAACCAGGGCAGGCCGTCGTGGCGGCGATGTTCGCCATCCACCTCGTCCACCCAGAACGCGCCCCCTTCCAGCGGCACCAACCGGGCAAAGGGCGAGGGGCGGCCTTGCGCGTCAATGTGCATTACCAACACCTCGCTGCCCACGCCCGGCACCATGCGCGGCAACACGTAGCGCTGCGAGCGCGCCGCCCCCACTTTTTGGACCTGCCCGGCTTGGATCAGCGGCGCCAGCGCGCGCGACACGGTGGGCTGGCTCACGCCCAGCAGGTCTTGCAGCTCGGTGCTGGTCAACACGCCACCCTGGCGGCGCAGGGCCTGCAAGGCTTGGGAGGTGAGGGCGTTTGTGGGCGGCATGAATGATTATATGAATAGATAAATTTTATAAAAATATCAACAAAATCAATGCAGTTAATGATTCTGTGAATAGATAAATTGGATTCAGAAATGGCGCAAGAAATGAAGGTGTTCACAATCGCTGGGCACCTTTTCCCTGCATCCGTGTCCCACAGTCCTTCAAGGAGCGCCCCATGCTGCATCGCCGACGATTTTTGAGCACCGCCACCACCCATGGCCTGGCCCTGGGCAGTGCAGCGCTGCTGCTGGTGCCGCGCAGTGCGCAGGCGCTGCCGGGCTACACCGTGCCGCTGGCACAGTTGCAAGAGATGGTGGCGCAGAAGTTTCCGCGCAGCGTGCCCGTGCAGGGCTTGCTGAACCTGACCTTGCAGGCGCCGCAACTGCGCCTGCTGCCCGAGGTCAATCGCCTGGGCGCGGCGATGGTGGTCGACGCTTCGGGCCCTGCACTGCGGCGCAGCCATGCGGGCCGTTTCGATGTGGAGTTTGCGCTGCGCTACGAGGCCAGTGACCGCACGCTGCGGGCCCACCAGATACGGCTGGGGCGGCTGGAGTTTCCGACCCTCAAGCCGGCGGTGAACGAGCTGCTCAATGCCTACGGCCCTGCACTGGCCGAGCAGTCTCTGGGTGAAGTCACGCTGCACCAGTTGCGCCCGCAGGACACGGCGGTGTTCGACGGCCTGGGCCTGCAGCCGGGGCCCATCACGGTCACCGCCAAGGGCCTGAGCGTGGCGTTTGTGAGCAAGTCGCCGTGACCTCGGCGCTGTCCGATTGCATCAAAAACAATAGCTATCAGCGCTTGATGGACAAGCGCTAGCGGCTTAAAAGGCCACTTCGCGCATGCACCGGGGGCGCGCCTGCGCGGCGGTCGGGCTGGGCCTTTTGCGGCCCATGTCCCGCCAGCCAGCAGGCACCGTGGGTTCAGCCTTGCCCTATCGCCTTGCGCAATGCGGCGCGGGCCAGCAGCCGGGTGGAGTCGAGCGTGGGCAGCGGAGAGTTGGCGTCGCTCAGGATGAGCGGGATCTCGGTGCAGCCCAGCACCACGGCATCGCAGCCGTCGTCGCGCTGCATGCGCGCAATGATTTGCTGGAAGGTGGTGATGCCTTCGGGCCGGATCACGCCGGGCACCAGCTCGTCCATGATGATGCGGTTGATCTCGGTGCGCTCGGCCTCGGTGGGCCTCACATACGCCAATCCCTGCGCAGTCAGCGCATCGGGGTACACGCTGCTGTCCACCAGCCAGCGCGTGCCGGTCAGCGCCAGGCGCCGGTGCCCGCGCGCAGCGGCCTCGGCGGCCACCACCTGGGCAATGTGCAGCCAGGGCAGGGGCGATTCGCGTTGCACGAGATCGAACGCCTGGTGAATGGTGTTGTCGGGGCAGATCAGAAAATCAGCCCCCACGCGCGCCAGTGCGTGCGCCGATGCGAGCATCAGGTCCGCCACACCCTGCAGGTCGCTGCGGTCCAGGCAATCCACATAGTCGGCCAAAGACGGCGTGTGCAGGGAGACTTCGGGGTGCGCGTGGGGGCGGCCCAGCAGGGCGGCGCCTTCGGTGCAGATGGTGCGGTAGCAAAGGGCCGCACCTTCCGCGGAGCAGCCCACGATGCCGATGTGTTGGGGCATGGTGTGAAATGTGAGTGAGCAATGGAACAGAGGACGAGCGCCCATTATTGCCAACCGCTCGCACCGGCCTCGGTCACCGCGCGGCGGTAGAGGGCGTGTGGCGTGACGGTGTGCTGTGGCGGTTGTCTTTGCGCCCTGGCGCCTTGGCGCTGAGGTCAATCCCCGCGCACACGCTGTGCAAACCCGCGCTGTTTGAATTGCTCCACCACAAACTCGACAAACACCCGCGTGCGCGCGGGCAGCAACTTCTTGCTGGGGTAGTAGAGCGATGTTGGTCCGGCATCTGCCCACCAGCCCGGCAGCACCCGCACCAGGTCGCCGCTCGCCAGCCAGGGCTGCGCAAACGGCATTGGCAGCACGGCAATCCCCAGGCCCATCAACGCGGCCTGGCACATGGCTTCGGGGTCGTCAAACACGATGCGGTGCCGCATGTGCGCCGCCGCTGCGTCGCCCGTTTTGTTGCGCAGCGTGGTCACCTGCACGCGTCCCGTGCGAAGGGCTCGGCGCGCGATGCCATCCCACTGCGCCAGATCGGCCGGGTGCCGAGGTGCCTTGCGGCCCTTGAGCAGCGCGGGTGCGGCGACCACCACGAGGTGGATGGCGCCCAGCGTGCGCGCCACCATGTCGGGGTTCAGGTTCAGACCCCCGCCAATGCCTGCGTCAAAGCCCTCGCCAATCAGATCGACCTGGCGATTTTCAAAACGCCAATCGGGCTGGATGGCCGGGTAGCGCTGCAAAAACTCGGTGAGCAGCGGCACGATGTAGGCGCGGCCAAAGGCCTGGCCCATGCTGACCTTGAGGGTGCCCGCTGGCTGTTGCTCGGCCTCGGCCGCGTGATCGACCGCGTCGGCCAGTGCGGTCAGTGGCGGGCTGATCTGCGCCAGCAGCCGCTGCCCGCCCTCGGTGAGCGTGAGGCGTCGCGTGCTGCGCTGGAACAGCCGCACGCCCAGGTTGGCTTCGAGCCGTGCCACGTTCTTGCTCACGGCGGCGGGTGTGAGGCCCATGAGCCGCGCTGCGGCCGAGAAACTGCCGGACTCGGCGGATTTGACAAAAGATTCGAGATGGCTGAGCGGTTGCATGGAATTGATTTTCAACCAAGGGTTGAAATGAATCCAGCCTATTAGGGGCTACCGAGAAAGCAATGGTTTTCAGACACTGCGGATGTCCCTGGTTCGGTTGCGAACCCTTTTTTGACTCAAATTGTTTGGAGAAACGCCATGTCTTCTGTGCTTGAAACATCCCCACTGAATGCCTTTGCAGCGCCCGCCCTGCCACTCGCAGGCAAGGTCGCTTTTGTGACTGGCGGCGCGCGTGGCATCGGCGCGGCCATCGTGCGGCGCCTGGCGCGCGACGGGGCTGCGGTGGCCTTTACCTACAGCAGCTCCGAGGCGCCAGCCAAAGCGCTGGCTGCCGCTGTGCAGGCGGCCGGAGGCCGCGCACTGGCGCTGCAGGCGGACAGTGTGGATGCCGCAGCCCTCACGCAGGCGGTGGACGATGCCGCGCGCACACTGGGCCGCCTCGACATCCTCGTCAACAGTGCTGGTGTGGCGATTGCGGGTGAGCTGGACGGTTTTGCGCTGGCCGACTTTGACCACACGGTGAACGTGAATGTGCGCGCGGTGTTCGTGGCAACACAGGCGGCCGTGCGCCACATGGGGCAGGGCGGTGCCTATGGCCGCGTCATCACCATTGGCAGCACGAATTCTGACCGGGTGCCATGGGCCGGTTTCAGCGTGTATGGCATGAGCAAGGCCGCCATCGTGGGCTTGACCAAAGGCCTCGCGCGCGATCTGGGGCCGCGTGGCATCACCGTGAACAACGTGCAGCCCGGCCCGGTCAACACCGACATGAACCCGGCCGACGGCCCCATGGCCAGCAACATGCACGGCCTGATGGCGTTGGCCCGCCACGCGCACCCCGAGGAAATTGCGGGCATGGTGGCCTATCTGGCAGGCCCTGAGTCCGGCATGGTGACCGGGGCCAGCTTGCTGATTGATGGCGGATTTTCAGCATGAAGGCAGACCCCTCTGGCCGGGGGGCGGACGCCGTGTGGGTGCGCTCGTGTGGGCGCGGGGGTCGGCGCTGGCGTGCTCAAGCCGACAGGGCCGATCCTGCGGGGCCCGTGGGCGGGGTTTCGATTTGTGCCTTCGCCAGCCGCAGCGCCTTGCGCATGTAGCCGCGCCACAGCACGTTGGCCAGCAGCCAGAGCACCGGGGCGGCCCATTGGGAGCGCGCGTGAAACGCATGGCGCCAGCGCACAGCGGTCTGCGTGCCGTTGGCCTGTGGGTCGAACCACCAGGCACCGTCGGCCCCCGTGGCCAGCCAGTGCAGGGCGCCCGTGAAGTTGCCTACCGTGTAGCTGAAGTATTGGGCGGGGTGGTAGTGCTGCAGCCCCTCCAGCGCGCTGCTGCCGTCGGACAGGGCCACCGTGCGCGTCTGCCCCGGTGTGTCCCAGGCGCCTGTCTGGTCACGCGTGCCGGTCACCGCAGGCAAGGGCCCGTAGCCGGTGAAAAGGGCGCGCGGGTCGATGGGCGCGATGTGCTGGAACGCAAGGGCAGGCGATGCCTTGATGCGCGTCCGGACCGTGGCGGAGAAGGTGGTCATGGGCTGGGTGCTGTGGTGGGTTCCGCCTTGTCGGACGGTGAACCGACTGTAGGGCGCGCGCGAGAAACGATAAATACCGTTCTTCAGAACGGACTGTTTACCGAATGGGCACCAATCGCTTCTTGCGCTGCCGAGAGATCGGTGTGCAAAGAGGTTCGCTACGCCTGACCGCCTGCCTGTGTGTGGGATGGGTCGGAGTGCTCAGGGGGCTGGGGTCGTGCGCCGCCGGGATTTCTCAAGGGGCGCCTGCAGCTCCTGGGCTGTGAGGCCAAGCATGGGGTTGTCGGCGACCATCTCTACCGCCAGATCGATGAAGGCGCGCACCCGTGCCGGTTGCGCAGTCCGGCTGCCGTAGTAAACGTACAGGCCCAGGTGCTGCGGGATCAGATCGGTCAGCACAGGCACCAGTAGCCCGCTGCGCACCAGCGGCGCGGCGGTGACGCCCACCAGTTGCCCGATGGCGTGGCCGCCCAGCACGGCGCGCGCTTCCAATTCGATGTCGTTGACGCAGAACGCAGGCGGTAGGGCGTGGGCCACGATGTCATCGCCCACTTGGAACTCCCAGGGCATGGGCTTGCCGGTGGTGGGGTGGCGAAACCCGCTGCAGCGGTGCTGCGCCAGGTCTTCGATGCGGGTGGGCGTGCCGTGGCGGGCCAGATAGGCCGGTGTGGCGCACACCACCAGTTGCAGCGCCATCAGGCGCCGCGCAATCACCCCGCCGTCGGGCGGGTAGCCCGAGCGGAAGCCCACGTCGACCCGGTCTTCCACCCAGTTGCCAATGCGGTCGTCCAATTGCACATCGGGCTCCACCAGCGGGTAGCGGCGGCAGAACGCGTCGAGCACGGGCCAGATCACCTCCAGCATGATGGAGCGCGGCGCCACGATGCGCAGTGGCCCTGCGATCTCCTCGCGCCCGCGCCGTGCGCCGTGCACTGCCCGCTGCAGGGTCGAGAGCCCCGGCTGGGCGGCATCGAGAAACTGGCGCCCCTCTTCGGTGAGGCTCAGGCTGCGTGTGGTGCGGTGAAACAGCCGCACACCCAGGTGCGACTCCAGCTGACTCAGTGCCAGGCTCGCCGCCTGCGGCGTGATGCCTTGTGCCGACGCCGCCTGGCGCAGGCTGCCCAGCTCGGCGGCTTTCGCAAAGGTGGCGATGGCGCGCAATTCGTTGATGGCCATGGCGTACTAACCTGTCCCATTGACAAGTTTCACTTGTATATGAAGTCAATGATTATGGGCTAGTGCGATGCCAATGAACTGCCTAAAGTTCAACCCCATGGCCGCACCGCATGGGTGCCTGAGCCCGTCGATTCACCCTCTACAAGGACTTTCCCCATGACTGCTTCGTCTGCACTTTCTTCTTCTTCTTCTTCCTTCCCCCGTGTCTGGATGGTCACCGGCGCATCGCGCGGCATCGGCGCTCGCATCGTGGAAGCCGCACTCGCCCAGGGCGATGCCGTGGTGGCCACCTCGCGCAATGTCGAGGCCGTTGCCCGGCGCTTTGGCGCCCGCAGCGCCCTGCTGCCGCTTGCGCTGGATGTGACGGACGAGGCCCAGGCGCGCCACGCGGCGGGAGCGGCGCTGGAGCGCTTTGGCCGCATTGATGTACTGGTCAACAACGCGGGCTACGGGCTGCTGGGCGCGGTGGAGGAATCCACCGCCGATGAAGTGCGCCGCCTGTATGACACCAACGTGTTCGGGCTGCTGCACGTGACACGCGCTGTGTTGCCTGCCATGCGTGCGCGCCGTGCCGGGCGTGTGATCAACATTTCGTCGTTGGGTGGTGTGCAGTCGAGCGCGGGCTTCGGCGTGTACTGCTCGACTAAGTTTGCTGTTGAAGGGCTGACCGAGGCGCTGCACGCCGAGTTGGCCCCGCTGGGCATCCACGCCACGGTGGTGGAGCCTGGGTACTTTCGCACCGAGTTTCTGGATGGCGGATCGCTGGCTGTTTCACCCAGGGTGCTGGATGACTACGCTCCCAGCGCTGGCGCGGTGCGTGAGGCCGCGCGCCGCATCAACCTGAACCAGCCCGGCGACCCCGTGCGCCTTGCGCAGGCCGTGATGCAGTTGGTTGCCAGCCCCACGCCGCCGCTGCGCTTGCCACTGGGCACGGACACCCTGCAAACCATCGCCGACAAACATGCCTTTGTGAACGGGGAAACAGCGCAGTGGCGTGCATTGGCTGTGTCGACGGACTTTCCGTTGCAGGAGCGAGATGCGCAAACGATGTCTGTTGGAGCGACGCTGCAAAGTTGATAGCTGGTTGCGCTTATGGAACAAGCGCTAGAGGCTGTTTTCTCAATGCATTGCGTGCGGACGCCTTTGTGGGGCGCTATGCAGGGTGAAGCCTGCAGCCGTTCACTTTTCGACGTTGTCTTTCGGCCCATGCCAGGCGGGTGTTCGCAATGCGGGGGAATTGCCACCACCGCCTGCCGGGGACTGAGCGCTTGCCTCCAACTGCTGCAACCAGGCGGTGAGCTGGTCGCCCGGCAAGGGTTTGCAGTAGAGATAGCCCTGCATCGTCTCGCACCCAAAGGCTTGCAACATGGCGGCTTGTTCTTGGGTTTCCACCCCTTCCGCCACCAGCTCCATGTGCAAGGTCTTGCCCAGTTGCACGATGGTCGTTGCGATGGAGGCGCTTTCTTGCGATGTCACCATTTGCGAGACAAACGACTTGTCGATCTTGAGCACGTCGATGGGCAGGTGGCTGAGGTATGCCAGGCTCGAATAGCCGGTGCCAAAGTCATCCAGTGACACTTTGAAGCCGTTGCTGCGCAGCTTGGTCAGAAGCTCTCGCAGGTTTTCCGGGTCGCGCGTCAGCATGCCTTCGGTGATCTCCAGCTCGATGCTTTCGGGGCCGACGCCCTGGGCTTGGCATTGTTCGCAGAGCGTGTCAAAGAAGTTGGCCTGTGCAAATTGGGCCATGGAGATGTTGACCGCGACGCTCATTTGGTAACCCGCCGCGCGCCATGCCTTGATTTGTCGGCATGCCTGTACCAACACCCCTCGGCTCAGCGCAATGATGAGCCCCGTTTCTTCCGCGTAGGGAATGAACTCACACGGCGGGATCAAGTTGCCCGCTTCGTCGCGGATGCGCACCAGCGCCTCTGCGGTGTCGACGGTCTGTTTGCAGAGGTTGACCTGCGGTTGGTAGTGCACCTCGATCATGCCGGTCTCGATCGCGCTGCGAAGCAAGCGGTCGATGCGGCTGCGTTGCGTGAGGGTTTGCTCGATGGCGGCAGAGTAAAAGCTCAGTTGATTGCGGCCGTCCGATTTGGCGCGGTAGAGCGCTGAGTCCGCGTGCCGAAACAGGTCTTCGCGGGTGAGTGCATCGTCGGGGTAGATGCTGATGCCCCCACTCGATTCGATGTGGAACTCCACGCCGTTGATGGTGATGGCCTCGTACACAGCGGCACGGGCGTTCTGGCCCGCAATGCGCACGTGCTCGGGCGACTGCACGTCGGGCAGCAGCACCATGAATTCATCCCCACCATGCCTGCTGACGGTGGCATTGCTGGCGAAGGTGGCTGTCAGCCGGTTGGCAACCGTGCGGATGATCTGGTCGCCCACTTGCAGGCCGTAAGAGTCGTTGATGAACTTGAAATGGTCGAGGTCGATCACCATCAAGGCCACGGAAAACCGGTTTGTGGCCGCCGAGCGCATGGATTGCGTGATGCGGTCGGCCAACAGCAGCCGGTTGGGCAAGTCCGTCAGCTGGTCGTGCTGGGCCAGATGCGTCATCTTGATCGCCATGGCGCGCATTTCGCTGCAGTCGTGGAAAACAATCACCGCCCCTGCAATTCTTCCTCGCGTATCGTGGATAGGCGAGGCAGAGTCTTCAACAAGCAGCGGGTGGCCACTGCGTGTGATGAGTTGCGTGTTCAGCGCCATGCCCACCTTTCGCTCTTGCTGCAGGGCGATGCGGATCGGGCTTTGCATGGGGGCGCCGTCTTCACAATTGCGCAGCGGCATGATGGTTTCAATGGCGCACCCCAGCGCGTCTTTCAATTGCCAGCCCGTTGTGGTCTGTGCCACCGGGTTCATGTAGGTGATGTTTCCGAGGGCGTCCGTGGCAATCACGCTGTCGCCAATGGAGTTGAGCGTGACGGCTGCGCGGTCACGCTCTTGGGCAAGCGCCGACTCCACCTGTTTCACGGCCGACACGTCGGTCAGCAGCAGCAAGGCGCCAGGGTTGTTCTGGGCATCGGGGCGAAACGCTGCGAAGGCGTGCAAGTGGCGCGGCTCACCGTGGGACGGTTGATACACGAACTCCAGCGTGAGTGCGTCGCCGTGTGGATGGGACGGCGCCTGAGCCAGTGCCAGAACATTGGCCAGCAAGGGGCCCACGGCGCAGGCGATGGGGCCATCGAACACGGCGTCCAGCGAGGAGCCGGGGGTGTACGCGGCGCCGAACCAATGGCCTTGCAGATCGCTGCACAGTTGGCAGTGGAGATGTGCGTCCCAGAAGGTAATGTGTCCTGGCACGTTTTGCATCACGTGCGCCAGATCGCGTTGCGATTTGTGCAGGCGTTGCTGCTCCTGGCGCAGCTGCAAATGCACCTGCACGCGGGCTTTCACCAGTTGCAGGTTGAAGGGTTTGGAGACGAAGTCGGCAGCCCCGGCCTCAAAGGCGTGCAACTCGTGATCGAGGTCGCTGTTGCTGGTGATGAAAATGATGGCGGAATCCCGCGTTTCTGGCAGTGCCTTCAGGTCGGCACACAACTGGTAGCCGTCCCGTTCGGGCATCGAAATGTCGAGCAGCACCACACTGGGCCTGTGCCTTTGTGCCAAGGCGACCACTTCGGATGCGGCACTGGTGAATGCAACCCGGCCCAGGCCTTTGACCGCCATGTGGAGGGTTTGCACGCAGATCAGGTCGTCATCCACAATCAAGATACATGGCAATGGATCGTTGTGAGAGGGGGACATATGCGGTGCCTTCTTGCAAGGACTCAGGTTCCCTGCGAGCGCTCGGCGCAACAGTGCGCAGCCCAGTGTGCATCAATTCGTATCATTTGGTCGAGTGGAGAATTGCAGCCCCGGTGAACCGCAAATGCACGGCGGTGCGTTTGTTGCACGCTGCCAATATGCATGGGAAAACATAGGTTCGCCCCGTTGTCGGGCCGTTGGCCGCCGCCATGGCGCGTTCTCTTGGCCGCGTCGCCAGGCTCATCGGTGCCACCCGAGGCCGTGCGGCGCACCACGTGTGGATTGCGTTGCGCCGGTGGCCGTGCGCATGCCCCTGACACGCGGCGATTCGTGCAGCGGGCGCCTCGGTGAATACCGTCACGTTGCACGAACGGAGCGAGGCGCTCACACCGGGCGCAAGAATTCCATGACCCAGTTCACCTCCCACGTGGCGCCGCCGTCGTCGGAAAACGCTTGCTCCCAGCGCGGCGCGCCGGTGTGCATGGCAGACCACGCAAAGCGCACCCGCACAGGGCGGCCTTCGAATGTCTCCTCGCCGTAGAACTGGCCCCTGCCGCCGTGAAACCCGCCGATCACGGGTGGGCGCAACTGGCCGGTGGTGGGGGCGAGGCCTCCCGTCACGTTGTCGAGCCAGTAAATGCTCCAGCGCTGTGTGGCCGGGCTGAACACGCGCAATGACATTCCCACGAAGCCAGGGCTCCACACCAGGGGAGTGAAGTCGTCATAGTTGCCGATGCCCCCTGGCAACGCGCGTGCCGTGCCGGTGGCGTCGAAAATTTCCCATTCGTTGCAGCCTGCAAGGCGGCGCACCAAGCGGGTGTTGCGGATGTGCCAGGGGCCCATGAGGAAGTCGAAGTCGTGCGTCGCGTTGGGGGCGGCGCAGGCGTAGGCGGGGGGCTGATGCGGTGTTGCAGCAGGGGTTGCATTCTGAGTTTGCGTTCGCACGGTCGAGGTCCTAGGGTTGTTTGGGGAGTGCCGAGTTGCTGCCGGTTGTCGGTGCCATGGCTTCGTCGGGATGCACCCACCCGGGCAATGCGCGCAACGAGTGCAGCCACCGTGACACCTGGGGAAAGTCGTCGGTGCGCAGGCCGGCTTGGGGCAGCCAGAAGAGATAGGCCGAGCAGGCGATGTCTGCAATGGTCGGCCCGGAGGGCAGGAGAAACTCCGTTGTTGCGAGCGCCGCGTCCAGCGTCTGCAGGTCTGCCACGGCGCGTGCGCACAGGTAGGCGAGGACGTCCGCAGGCTGCGGCGCCCACTGCAGCGCGTAACGCAGGTTGGGCACGCTGAAGCCGATGCGGTTGGTCTCCCAGAAAAGCCATTCGACGATGGCGCTCCATTCCGTGGCGGTCCCCCGAAAGGCGCCCGTGCGCTGCGCCAGCCGCAGGAGGATGGCGTTGGACTGGCAGTATGCGGTGCCTTCATCCATGAGCACGGGCACCTCACCGAATCGGCTGACTGCGGTGAAACCGGCGGGCCGATCCGACCTGGGCGTGTCGAGCGCGATGCGCTGGTAGCGGTGCGCGATGGACGCCAGCAAAAGCAGCGATCTGACCTTGTACGCATGGCCTGAATTCGCGGCGCCGTACAGCAACATGCAAGGGGTTGTGGACATGGCCTTGTTCGCGGTCAGGCATGCAGTGCAGAGCGGGCCGTGGGTTGCAGTCGGTGTGATTCAGGCGCCCTGGCGAGCCACTGCGCAAGCCCAGGGGCAACATCCCGGGCCCAGGCGCCGCTGCCGGCAAACGATGGCAGCGCCACGTCATCGACAAACAGGGCCAGCCCCAGCAGCACGTGTTCCCCCTCTCGCACCGGCAGTCGGGGGAAGGTGTTGGCGCTGGCGTCGGTGCTGAACCAGGCGACCTGGCGTGCACCGCCGTGTTGCAGTGTGGGGGTCATGCGGTGGCGGCAAAAATCCAGCAGCGCGGGTGTGGCGGGCTCGTGCAGATAGAACACCGTGGCGTCCAGCACGCCAGGGGCTGCGGCTGGATCGGCCGTTGCTGGCCGGGTGTGTTGCGGCAGGGCACTGGCCGCACCCGGCCACGCAGGGCGCAGCAGCAGCACGTTGTCCGAGTCGACCATGGTGGCGTTGGCTGCAGCGCGGTGTGCGGCCCAAACGGGGCCGCCATAGAAGGCTTGCAGCGCCTGGCGCCGTGCCTCCATGGTGGCGAAGCCACGCAGCCACACAAAGAGGTCGGGCTGGTCCAGGTCGCGGAACTGGCCCAATACGCGCATGCCTTGCGCCTCTTGGGCCTCGATGAACGCGCGGTCGAACAGGTCGATGAGCACATCGCGTTGCTGCGGGTGCAGCGTGTACTGGCGCAGTTCAACGATCAGGCAGTCCTCCACGGAGGGAGTGGGTGGCACGGGGGATGCGGCCAAGGCGGTGTTGGGCATGGGGGCTCCTGTTGGGGGGACAAACTCAGGCGTGCAGTCTGCAGCTCAATACCTGCCACCGCATGGCAGGTATTTGAGATATCTTTGCAGCGCAACTTTTCTGTTGCCGCGCTTGCGCGTCCACCCCCATTGCGCAACCTCCAGGCCCCCCCTCAACCATGCGTGCCAGCCGCTTGTTATCCATCCAGATGCTGCTCGAAACCCAGGGCCGCATGAGCGCGCAGGCGCTGGCGGATGCGTTGGAGATTTCGGTGCGCACGCTGTACCGCGATGTGGACCAGCTCAGCGCCGCGGGCGTGCCCATCTACGCCGAGCGCGGGCGCAGCGGCGGCTTTGCGCTGCTGCCGGGCTGGAAGACGACGCTCACGGGCCTCACGCCATCGGAGGCGCAGGCCGTCTTTTTGAGCGGCTTGCCCGGCCCCGCGCAGGACCTGGGGCTGGGCAGCGATGTGGAAGGTGCGCGCCTGAAGCTGCTGGCTGCGCTGCCCGCCGCGTGGCGCGAGGACGCGCAACGCGTGAGCGCCCGCCTGCACCTGGACCCGGTGGACTGGTACCGCGAGAGCGACCCCACGCCCCACCTGCCCACGGTGGCTGCAGCCGTGTGGGGCGGCCATCAGCTGGCCATGCACTACGAAAGCTGGGCGGCCACCGTCGAGCGCACGGTGAGCCCGCTGGGGCTGGTGCTGAAAGCGGGTGCCTGGTACCTGGTGGCGCTGCCCACCCGTGCAGGCCGCACCGCAGGCGACAGCGGGCCGCGCACCTACCGGGTGTCGAACATCCTGGCCGCCCAGGCTGTCGACGCACCAGCGCACCGCCCCGCGCGGTTTGACCTGCCGGGCTATTGGGCGCAGTCGCTGCGCCGGTTTGAATCAACGCTCTACACCGGCGAGGCAGCGTTGTTGGCCACCCCTGCGGGGTTGCAGGGGCTGCGCGCCCTCAGCAGTGCCGTGGCCCGCGCCGTCGCCGCAGCACCGCAGACCCCGCACCGCAAGGATGGGCGTGTGGCCGTGACGATTCCCATCGAGTCGGTCGAGCACGCGTGTGGCCAGCTTTTGCGCTTGTCGCCGCAGGTGGAGGTGCTGCGGCCCACCGCGCTGCGCCAGGCGATGGTGGAGCGGGTGCAGGCGACCGCGCGCCTGTATGGCATGGGTGTGTGATGAAGATGGTTGTTTTTGCTTTTAAATTGATAGCTAATAGCGCTTGATGCATAAGCGCTAGAGGCCAAAAACACCTGAAATTTTGCATGGGCGCAGCGACGAGGCTGCGCAGCGGCGACGGGTGCCGATCGGTTTGCCGCCGTGGCCTTCCCGCCGTCTTCCGCCCCTGCGGGATGCTGCGGCTGGTGTGGTGTTACGCAGGCGTTCAGGCGTGCCGCAAAGCAGGTTGGCCTTGCCACTGGGCGTTGTCTTCGCGGCCCACGCGGAACACGGCCACCGACTCCACCAGTCCGTGCGCTTGCTGGTTCAGCGTGCTGGCGGCGGCCGCCATCTGCTCGACCAGCGCGGCATTTTGCTGGGTGGACTGGTCCAGTTGCGCCACCGCGCCACCGATGTGGCCGATGCCGGTGCTTTGCTCGCGCGTTGCGGCGCTGATCTCGCCAATCAGGTCGGCCACACGTTTGACCTCGCCCACGATCTCGGTCATCGCCGCGCCGGCCGTGTTCACGAGCGTGGAGCCCGACTCGACCTTCGCGACGCTGGTCTCGATGAGCGACTTGATCTCTTTGGCCGCCTGGGCGCTGCGCTGTGCCAGCGTGCGCACCTCGCCTGCCACCACGGCGAAGCCACGGCCTTGTTCACCGGCGCGGGCGGCTTCCACGGCAGCGTTCAGCGCCAGGATGTTGGTCTGAAACGCAATGCCGTCGATCACGCTGATGATGTCGCCGATCTTGCGCGAGCTGGCCGTGATGTCCTGCATCGTGGTGACCACCTGGGCCACCACCGTGCCGCCGTGTTCTGCCGCCGTGCGGGCTGCCGATGCGAGCTGGCTGGCCTGCTGCGCGGTGTCGGAGTTCTGCTGCACGGTGGCGGTCATTTCCTCCATCGACGCAGCGCTTTGCTGCAGGTTGCGGGCCTGCTCTTCGGTGCGGTGCGACAGGTCGGTGTTGCCCGTGGCGATCTCCTGCGAGCCCGCTTCAATGGCGGTGGCTGATGCGCGCACGCTGCCGACGATGCTGGCCAGCGCGGCCTGCATCTCGCCCAGCGAGGCGAGCACGCTGTTGGCGGGTGCGGCGGCACTGCCGGGCACAGGGCCCAAGTCGCCAGAAGCCACGCGGCGCGCTGCGGTGCGCAACTGCAGGGGGTCGGCGCCCAGCGAGCGCATCAGGCTGCGGTTGATCAGTGTGGCCAAGCCCATGGCGGCCAGTATGGACGCGACAGCCGTGAGGATGAGCGTGAGGCGCTTGATGCTGAATTTTGCGGCGGCGTTCTTGATTTCCTGCTCGCCCGAAGCGGTGATGAACTGTGTGTATTGCGTCGTGGTGCCGATCAGCTGCTTGAGCAGGGGCTGGCATTCGGCATTCATCTTGGCGGTGGCGTCGCTTTTGTTGTTGGCCAGTGCCAGCGCCACGATGTCCAGTGCCACCGGGCCATAGAGTTTTTCGATCGACTCCAGCTTCTCGAACAACGCACGCTCTTCGGGCTTGGCGTCCTTGGAGGCCGCCAGCGCCTGCTTGAGCTTGGCCATGCGGTCTTGAACGCGCTCGTGGGCGGCTTTGACGGCAATGGTTTCGGCCTCGATGTCGGCGGGGCCGGTCAGCAAGATCAGGTTGCGTGCGGAGATGGCCCGCGCGCTCGCGCCAGCGCGCACATCCCTTGCCAGGCTGCCCCGGCTGAATTCGTCGTTGACGAAGTTCTGGAACTCGTCCTGGGCGTTGCCCAGGCTGCTGACGGCCAGGATGGAGACACCGATCAGTATGGCGATGAGCACTGAAAAGGCCATCGTCAATTTTTGGGTGACGGTTTGATTGTGGAAGTCCATGAAGTGTTTCGGTCTGCCTGGCGACAGACGGACATCCATCTGACGATTGAATAGCTGGTTTTCAATTTGACGCTGCATTGCGACCGGGCAGATCTATTTGTTACCGTGTGCGTCAAAGTGTGAATTGTCAGTCACATTTGGCTATGGGCTTGTAGGCGCAATTCGACGGCTGAGTCGAAAGAAGGGGAATCCCGCGCTGTTACAAGGCATTCAAAGCCCATCGCCGATCCATGCGGCGGTTTGGCCGTGCAGGCGACGCGGCGTACCTTCGTTGTTTACCTTCGGCATCACGACCTGCAGGAGCGGAGCCCCTTGTGCTCCGCGGCACGTGGCGCGATGCGAGCGGTCTCTTTGAACCGGTTCTTAAATCCCGCGCTCCACCATGTCCAGCAGACGCTGGCCCAGCCGCTCGAGCATGTCCTGCGGCGTGCCACGCAGGGGGCCGTCGATGCTCAGCAGTGCCATGCCGTGCACGGTGGACCACGCCAGATACTCAGCACCAGGGCGGCGCGCTGGCGGCAGCGCGCCGGCAGCGACCAGGTCGTCCAAAGCCGTGCACAGATGCTGGAAGGGGTTGAGCCCGGTCGCCCCCTCCTTGGCCGGGTCTGGCTCACGGTCTACGCCGAACTGCCCCCCAAACGCGGTTCGGAAAAGGCCTGTTTCGGCGTGGGCAAATCGCAGGTAACCCGCACCCACGGCGCGCACCTTGGCCTGGGCCTGTTCGGTGGGTGTGCCGGTGGTGGGCACCTGGGCCAGCTCGGCCTCCATGGATCGGGCGGCGGCCGCCACGGCCGCCGCGCGCACGGCGCCGAGCAGGTCTTCCCGATTGGCAAAGTGCCGGTACGCAGCATTGGGCGCCACCCCTGCGCGGCGGGTGGCTTCCCGCAGCACCACGGCGTCCGGGCCGCCCTGGCGCGCCAGCTCGATGCCTGCATCCAGCAGAGCGCGGCGCAGGTCGCCATGGCGGTAGGTGCTGCGTGGGCCGGGAGTTTTTGGGGGCGTTTGGGTCATGAATTCTCAAATGTGGACAGCGTCCATTCTCTTTGGTATTGTTTGTGAACGGTGTTCACAATTGGGTTGCGGACGCTTTGTTTCCACCACTGCACCAAGGAGATCCCATGAAAGTCGAGCCGTATCTGTTTTTCGAGGGCCGCTGCGAAGAAGCCCTCGAGTTTTATCGCCGCGCCTTGGGGGCGCAAGTGACCATGCTCATGCGCTACAAGGACAACCCCGAGCCCGCCGCAGGGCCCGGTTGTGGCGAGGGCGCCAATGCACGCGGCGGCCCCACGCCGGAGATGGTCATGCATGCCGCGTTCACGGTGGGCGAGACGCAGGTGATGGCGTCCGACGGCATGGGGTCTGGCAGCCCTGCATTCAAGGGCATCTCGCTGTCGCTCAGCCCAGTCAACGATGCCGAGGCCCAGCGGTTGTTTGCCGCGCTCGCGCAGGGCGGCCAGGTGCAGATGCCGCTCGGGAAGACATTTTTCTCGCCAGCGTTTGGCATGGTGGCCGACCGCTTTGGGGTGTCGTGGATGGTGGTGGTGCCGCAATGAGCGACCACGGCCAGGCAACACACTCAGGCAACGTCCGCTTGGCCCTGTATGGCCACCCGTTTTCTTCGTACACGCAGAAAGTGCTGATGGCGCTTTATGAAAACGGCACGCCCTTTGCGCTGCGCAACCTCGATGCCGCCGCGCCCGGCGGGCATGCCGCCGAGTGGAAGCGGCGCTGGCCCCTGGCCCAGTTTCCGGTGCTCGTGGACGGTGATCGCACCGTGGCAGAGAGCAGCATCGTGATCGAGTACCTGCAACTGGCGCACCCCGGGCCGGTGGCGTTGATTCCCGCCGACCCCGTGGTGGCGCTGGAGGTGCGGTTCATGGACCGCTTTTTTGACCTGCATGTGATGGCCCCGATCCAGCACGCGGTGAACGCCGCGTTGACGGGCGACGCCGCCCAACGTGCAGAAGGCGTGGCCTTTGCCGTCGACAGGCTGGACAAAGCCTACGCCTGGCTGGAAGGTGAATGGGCAGGGCGGACCTGGGCGGCGGGCGGCGGCTTCACGATGGCCGACTGCGCCGCAGCGCCCTTCCTGTTCTACGCGGACTGGACACATCCCATCGCAGACACCTTCCCCCAACTCCGCGCCTACCGCGCCCGCCTGCTGGCGCGGCCCTCGTTCGCGCGCGCGGTGGACGATGCGCGCCCCTACCGGCACTACTTTCCGCTGGGGGCGCCGGACCGCGATTGAGCGGGTGGTGGCGAGCCCCTCCGCTGGTGGTACTTTCCGTGGGGAAGTATCAAAAACAATAGCAGTTAGCGCTTGCTGAATAAGCGCTAGAGGCTCTTTTTATTCAAATACTGCCAACGCCCCAGCCCTTGTCGAGGGGCCGCCACCGTCCTGCCCCGTGTACCGCACTGTTCCACGCAGCGCACTTCTGATCGGCTGACTTGGCCTTATCTTTGCTGGGCATGCTGCCCAATAGCCGGTGGCGCAAACACAAGGAGCCCCCGATGTCGTCCACTCCCGCCGCCCCAGCGACGCAACCCATCGTGCAAGCCCAGGCCCTCGGCCCGTTGTGGCCCACGATGGACCCGTTTCTTTTCTGTGCCCACCACGACGATGCCTACCCCGCAGGCAACGGTGCGTTCGCGCCCGCCGTGCCGCTGGACGACCGCCAGATCGGCAGCGACTTCAGCCGCAAGGACGGCTGGAGCATGTACCACGGCGACACCGTGCCCGGCTTTCCCGGCCACCCGCACCGGGGCTTTGAAACCGTGACGCTGGTGCGCAAGGGGCTGATCGACCATTCCGACTCGCTGGGTGCCGCTGCGCGCTTTGGCGGCGGCGATGTGCAGTGGGTCACGGCGGGCAAGGGCATCGTGCATTCCGAGATGTTCCCGCTGCTCAACGCCACCGAGCCCAACCCGCTGGAGCTGTTCCAGATCTGGCTGAACCTGCCTGCCCGCAACAAGATGGTGGAGCCACACTTCACCATGCTGTGGGACGAACGCATTCCGCGCTTGGTGCACAACGACGCCGAAGGCCGCGCCACCACGGTGACGGTGGTGGCGGGCGCATTGCCCGGCGCACCGGCACCGCTGGCGCCGCCGCCGGAGTCGTGGGCTTCGCAGCCCGAGGGCGATGTCGCCATCTGGACGCTGCGCATGGACCCCGGCGCCCAGTGGACGCTGCCCGCCGCCCAAGGCCAGGCCACGCGCCGCATGCTGTACTTCTTTGTGGGCGACAGCCTGCGCGTGGGCCCGCAAGACATGGCCCAACACGCCGCGCTGGAGCTGGTGGCCGGGCAAGACTGGTTGCTGACCAACACCGGTGCCACGCCGCTGGAATGCCTGGTGTTGCAAGGAACCCCCATCGCAGAGCCCGTGGCGCAGTACGGCCCTTTTGTGATGAACACGCAGGCCGAAATCATGCAGGCCATGAACGACTACCGCCGCACCCAGTTCGGCGGCTGGCCCTGGCCCGAGCAAGACCCTGTGCATGGCAACGAAGCCCGGCGCTTTGCACGCTACCCCGGGCAGACCGAGGAAGAGCGCCCCGCAGAGGCTGCGGCGGGCGCCTAGGAAGGCGGTGTGGCACGTGGGCCCGACACGCGCCCCAGCACGTGCCGCTCCATACGGCGTGCCAGCACGTGCCACACCACACGGGGTGTTCGGCAGCGGCTGGGCGCCTCGTGGACAATCCACGCTTTTGATGCGCGCGGCAAGGGGCGGCAATGCCCTGCCAAAGCCGCGCCGTTTCTCCGTCTGAAAACGCAAGCAACCCCATGGCCCACATCACCAAAGACTCCGCCGTCACCATCACCTACAAAGTCACCACGCCCGCAGGCAAGCCGCTGGATGGCGGCAGCCTGTCGTACCTGCATGGTGGCTATGAAAACATCTTCCCCAAGGTCGAAGCCGCCCTTGAAGGCCAGGCTGTGGGCTTCAGCACCGCGCTGGACCTGGCGGTGGAAGACGCCTTCGGCGCCCGCGACGAAAGCCTGGTGCGCACCATCCCCAAGGCCGAGTTCCCCCCGGGTGTGAAGGTGGGTGGCCAGCTGCAGGGCGTGGGCAACGACGGCCAGCCTGCCGTGTTCAACGTCGTCAAGATCAAGGGCCCTGAGGTGCACCTGGACGGTAATCACCCCTTGGCGGGCCAGGCGCTGAAGTTCAGCTGCAAGGTGACCGACGTGCGCGCCGCCAGTGCCGAAGAAATTGCCCACCGCCATGTGCATGGGGCACACGGGCACCAGCACTGAGGCAGAGGCGGCCCGCCCATGTCCGGCCTGCTCGACCGTTTGGGCTATGCGCTGCTGGGTTTGTTCTTTGGCGCTGTCATCGGCATCGCGGGCTGGTGGCTGTATGGGCTGGCCCATTCGCTGAACTATCGTGGCCCTGGCATGGACCCCTTGTTGCGCCATTGGGTTCAGTACACCGGGGGCGTCTTTGCCGCGCTGGGGTTCATCTTCCGCGAGCGCGCCGCCGACGCCGTGGGCGACACGGTGTCTGGCATCTTCCACTTTGAATTCAACGAGACACCAGGCCGGGCGGCGTCTGCGGGGGTGTGCGGTGTGGTGTTGGTGATCACGCTGGCGGCGATCTGGTTTACCAGCCCCATGGCACGCTGAGGGCCGGATGGGGGCTGTGTTACAGCGCCTGCAGCACCGTCGCAATCCCCTGCCCACCCCCAATGCACTGCGTCGCCAGCGCATAGCGCCCGCCTTCGCGCTGCAGCAGCGCTGCGGCCTTGCCGGTGATGCGCGCGCCTGTCGCGCCCAGCGGGTGGCCCATCGCCAGGCCACCGCCGTCGATGTTGATCGACTCCTCGCGCAAACCTAGTTCCCGGATGCAGGCGAGGGCCTGTGATCCAAACGCTTCGTTGATTTCCACC
>RCMZ01000076.1_pt1 | contig 83171 bp, 78 predicted proteins | sample 2041141 | NCBI WGS metagenome assembly RCMZ01 (sample SAMN09708263, study PRJNA481090) | Wastewater metagenome, whole genome shotgun sequencing project. | biome: sewage; isolation source: Davis station wastewater (DW) | place: Antarctica: Davis Station | collected 2010-03-01 | reverse complement strand
TCGCCAAGGCGCTGGACTATGTGCTGAAGATCAAGAAGACGCCGATCGTCGTCAACGACAGTCGTGGCTTCTACACCTCGCGCTGCTTCTCCACCTTCCTGATGGAAGGCATGGCGATGCTGGAAGAGGGTTACGGCCCGGCCCTGATCGACAACATCGGCCGCATGACCGGCATGCCGCGCGGTCCGCTGGAAATGCACGATGATGTGGCGCTGGACCTCAGCTACAAGATCGCCAAACAGACCCGCGAAGACCTGGGCGACAAATACGTCCCCAACGAAGGCGAGAAGATCGTCGCCACCATGGTCGAGGGCGGACGGTATGGCCGCAAGAACGGCAAGGGCTTCTACGACTATGACCAGAAGCCCAAGACGATCTGGTCGGGTCTGTCCGAGCTGGCGCCGACCACCAAGGGCATCGACAAGCCCGAGGAGCCGACCGCCTTTGCTCAGATCGACGAGCTGAAGACGCGCCTGCTGTATCGCCAGGCCGTCGAAGTGGCCCGTTGCTGGGAAGAGGGCGTCATCGACGACCCGCGCGAGGCCGATCTGGGCGCCATCCTGGGCTGGGGCTTTGCGCCCTGGACCGGCGGCCCGATCAGCATGATCGACGGCATCGGCCTGGCCCAGTTCGTCGAGACGGCGGATCGTCTGGCGGCGTCGTACGGCGACCGCTTCAAGGTGCCGCAGTTGCTGCGCGACATGGCCGCCAAGAACGAGACCTTCTACGGCAAGTTCGCGCCGGAGAAGAAGGCGGCCTGATCGCTGCCTGAAGACTGAAAATGGAAAGGGCCGGGAGCGATCCCGGCCCTTTTCTGTTGTCTGAACGCCGTCATCCTCGGGCTTGACCCGAGGATCGGGTGCGGATGTGGCTGTGCGTCACACATGCGCATGAGCGGCGGACGGTCCGGCCCTCGGGTCAAGCCCGAGGGTGACGGCAGTGTGGGCCTCAGATCATCTCCAGCGGGGTTTCCTGCGTCGGCGCCGGGAAGGCCTGATCCAGCCGTTCCAGATCCTCCAGATCGAACTGGATCTCCAGCGCGTCGGCATTGGCCTCCACGTGCTCCACGTTGCTGGCCTTGGGAATGGCGATGATCCCGTCATTCCTCAACACGGCGGCCAGGGCGACCTGAGCGGGCGATGCGCTGTGGCGATCAGCGATGTCCACGATCAGCGGATGCTCCAGCAGCCCCCCGCGCCCCAGCGGCGAATAGGCCATCATCGGCATGTCGCGCGCCTGCATCCATGGCAGCAGATCGAACTCCACCCCGCGCGACCCCAGATTATAGAGCAGCTGGTTCGAGGCGCAGTCCTCGGCGCCGTCGATCTCCATCAGCCGTTCCATCGTGCGCAAGTCCAGATTGGACACGCCCCAGCGCGCGATCATCCCCTCGTCGACCAGCTCGCGGAAGGCGTCGATGGTCTCCTCCAGCGGCACCCGGCCCTCCCAGTGCAGCAGATAGAGGTCGATCCGGTCGATCCCCAGCCGCTCCAGCGACTTCTCGCACGACAGCATCATCTTCATTTCCGAGGCGTTCTCGGGCCGGACCTTGGAGACGATGAAGACCTCGTCACGGCGCCCGGCGATGACCTCGCCCACCAGCCGCTCTGCGCGCCCGTCGCCGTACAGTTCCGCCGTGTCGATCAGGGTCATGCCCAGGTCGATGCCGCGTTCCAGAGCCTGCTGCTCCTCGTCGCGCCAGGCGGGGTCGTCGCCCATCTCCCAGGTGCCTTGGCCCAGGGCCGGAACGGTCGTACCGTCTGCAAAAGTAACGAGGCGGGTCATGTCCGTCCTGATTTATGAGGCGGCGAAACAGCCGCCCGGAGGTTGGAATGCGCACCCGGCTTATCAAGACCGACGGCCTGATCCAACAGGTGCTGGAGGCCGGTCATGACAAGGCCGATGCGCCGCTGGTCTTGCTGATCCACGGGTTTCCTGAACTGGGCGTCAGTTGGCGGGCGCAGGTTCAGGCGCTTTCGCAGGCAGGATACCACGTCGCGGCCCCGGACATGCGCGGATATGGCGGGACCGAAAAACCGGCGCGGGTCGAGGACTATTCGATCCTGCATCTGGTCGGGGACATGGTCGATCTGGTCCGGGCGCTGGGCAAGGAAAGCTGCATCGTCGTGGGCCATGACTGGGGGGCGCCCGTGGCCTGGCACTGCGCCCTGCTGCGGCCCGATCTGTTCACGGCGGTCGCGGGCCTGTCGGTGCCGTTCCAGCCGCGCCGCCCGAACGGACCGCCGACCCCCGCTATGGCTGCGATTTCGAAACGGGCGGGGCTGGGCGATCTCTACATCAGTCGTTTCCAGGCGCCGGACGCCCATCTGGCCCTGCAGGTCGATCCGGCGACGACCTTGAGGAAGCTGTTCTGGGCCTATGACGGGGCCACGCCCGCCGAAAAACGCTCGACCGGCTTCATGCCCGAAGGCGTCGATCTGCTGGAAACCGTCGATGACGCCGCGACCCTGCCGCCGTGGATGAGCGCGGATCATTTCCAGGAATATGTCGCGGCCTTTACGGTGAGCGGGTTCGACGAGCCGCTGAACTGGTATCGGGCGATGGACGTGACCTGGTCGCTGACGGGGTTCGTGCAGGGGCAGAAGATCAATCAACCGGCCCTGTTCGTGGTCGGCGCCGACGATCCGGTGCGCCACTATGCTGGATCGGCGGAGGCGGGCCTGAAGGACTGGGTTCCGAACCTGACCCGCACGGTGGTCGTGCCGGGTGCGGGGCACTGGATCCAGCAGGAGCGGGCGGACGAGGTGAATGGCCTGCTGCTGGAGTTTCTGACTTCGTTACCCCTCTCCCGTCGGGAGAGGGCTTGAGCGCACGGCGGTTTCGCCGCCGTTCTGGCGCGAAAGGGTGAGGGGGAAGAGCGGACCCTCATCCGTCTCGCTGCGCGAGCCACCTTCTCCCGCCGGGAGAAGGAAGAATCAAGACGCCTTATCCAGCCGCTCTCTCACGTCGGCGATGATTTCCAGGCCGCGAATCCGGGCGGTGTTGTCGAACATCATGCCGGTGACCATCAACTCATCCACCTGGGTCAGGGCGATGAAGTCGGCGATCTGTTTCTGTACCGTGTCTGGCCCGCCGACGGCGGAATAGATCAGGCGGCTCTTGGCGCCCGCGATCTGCTGCGGAGTCAGGATGGCTTCGATATCGTCGACGGGCGGCGGCAGCTTGCCGGGCTTGCCCGAGGTCAGGCGGGCGAAGCTCTGCTGCATCGAGGTGGACAGGCGTTTGCCTTCCTCGTCCGTATCGGCGGCGAAAACATTAATGGCGGCCATGGCGTAGGGCTTGGCCAGATGATCGGACGGCACGAACTGACGGCGATACAGCGCCAGGGCCTCCAGCAGCAGTTCGGGGGCGAAATGGCTGGCGAAGGCGTAGGGCAGGCCAAGCTGCCCGGCCAACTGGGCGCTGAACAGGCTGGAGCCCAGCAGCCAGATCGGCACGCGCAGCCCGGCGCCGGGGACGGCGCGAACGGGCTGGTTCTCAGCCGCCGGTTCGAACCACTGGATCAGTTCGACCACGTCGCGCGGGAACTGGTCCGCGCCTTCGAAATAGCGGCGAAGCGCACGGGCTGTGGCGCCATCCGTGCCGGGCGCGCGACCCAGGCCCAGATCGATGCGGCCGGGGTGCAGGGTCTCCAGCGTGCCGAACTGTTCAGCGACCACCAGGGGCGCATGGTTGGGCAGCATGACGCCGCCCGATCCGACGCGGATGCGCTCGGTTCCCGCCGCGACATGGCCGATGACCAGGGCGGTCGCCGCGCTGGCGATGCCGGGCATATTGTGGTGCTCGGCCAGCCAGAACCGCTGGTAGCCCAGACGGTCGGCGGCCTGGGCCAGGGCCAGGGTTTCATCGAGCGCGCGGCGGGCGTCGCCGCCTTCGACAATGGGCGACAGGTCAAGGACTGAGAACGGGATCATAGGCGTTAGATCGGCACTGACCGGGCCGGTTCAAGGGGAACCGCAACCGCAGCGGCGACTTTAAACGAAGACCCCTTACCCCACCCGACAAGGAGCGCCGTGATGACCGATCAACCACCGCCGACCGACCGCGAGGGCCAGGATGCGCTTGAGGCCGCAGAGATGGGCGAAAAGCCTGACCGTGGCCACAAGGCCGATACGCTGATCGACGCGCTGGATGGCTCGGATTCCGGTTCCGACACGCGCGCAGGCTCCCTGCGCGGCGGATCGGCCAGCGGATCAGATGATGATCCTGATTCGGCCGTGATCAATGCGCGACTGGCCGAAGAAGGACGAGAGGCTGCAGAGGCCGGGCCGGATGCGGTCGATGGCTCCAAACGACGATTTGACGGTGAGGGCGGTGATCCGGCAGAGGAAGCTGCGGGCGAGGACTGAGGTTCGCGCCTTGCTGCCGCCGCATGGATGCGCCACGGTGCGTCTCAGACTATCGAGCCCAAGGGAAGCCACCCCCGATGATACGCCGCCTGGCGGTTTCGACCGCCGCTGTTCTGCTTTGTCTGGCGGGTTGCCGCGACCGGGTGGACAAGCCTGAAGCGTCTCCTGATCACACCGCGAACGCCCCTGCCGCGCCCTCCGTTGCGCCGGTAGAGGCGCCGTCTGCGGCTGCCCCGACAACGACTGTGGGCGCGGTCCCGGCCCTGCCTGGGGCGCCGGCCTATGCGGCCCTGTACCCCGGGGCGGAACTGGATGGACAGCCCACGATCGGCAGCGGCGAGGCGGGGGCGGGCGGTCTGGTCACCTTCCGCACGCAGGCCACGCCGGATCAGGTGGTGGCTTTCTACAAGACGCGGGCCGAGGATGCGGGCATGCGCTCGGTCATGGGCATGAATCAGGGCGACGCGCGCGCCTATGGGGCGGCGGGCGACGCCAATGACGGCCCCCGGCTGCAGGTCGTGGCGGCGCCGGACCCGGCCGGAGACACGTCCGTGCAACTGAGCTGGAGCGAGGGCCAGTGAGATCGGGCGACCCGCTTGTCTCCCTGCGCACAGCCGGGAGTGTGGCGGGACTGCTGATGATCCTGGGCGCCTGTGCGCCGGTCGAGGGACGGGCGCCGAAGCTGACGGATGTCTCGACGGGCTATCTGGCCCAGGGCGATCTGGTGCGTCTGGCCGAGGCCGTTCCGCCGCCGCCCACGCCGGGCTCAACGGCGGATCAGGCCGACAAGGTGACGTCTGCGCGCTATCGCCGGTTCGAGGACGGCGACCGTTGGCTGATGGCGACCTCTCATGCCGAGTTGAGGCCGCCGCTGGCCCTGCAGCATTTCGACTGTGCGCTGGGCGTGCGGCTGGGATCGAGCGAGACACCGACCCTGGATCGGATGATGGCGCGGGTTTTCCATGACGCCGAAAGCGTCGCCGAACAGGTCAAGAAACGGGCGGCGCGGCCCCGTCCTGTCGGGGATGATCCCCAACGCCGCGCCTGTCAGGTCGTGAGCGAGGCAGGACGAAAATCCGCCTCCTATCCATCCGGCAGCGCAGCGGTCGGGTCGGCCTATGGCGAGGTTTTCGCCGTGGTGGACCCGGCGCGGGCCGAGGCCGTGCGCGGCATCGGCCATGAGATCGGCGTCAGCCGTCTGGTCTGCGCGATGCACTACCCCAGCGACGTCGCGGCAGGCGAAGCCATCGGGCGCGCCGTGGCCTTGCAGGCGGTCGCGACGCCTGACTTCCAGCGCGATCTGGCGCAGGCACGGCAAGAATTGGCCGCCGCCCGTGCGCAGGGCCTGACCAATCCGGGCTGCGCGGCTGAACGCGCGGTCCTGCCGACAATCGCGCCCTGAGATGATCGGGCTTTGGGCGGCTCTGGCGGTGCAGGCGGCCGAACCGCAGCCCGCAGCGCGCGCCTGTACGGCGGCGGAAATCCGTGAGCTGACGATCGCATCGGACCAGCCCTATCGCTTGCAATGCCGGGCGGAAATGGCGGGCGCGGCCGTGCGTCGTCGGGTTCTGATCGAAGGCCCGGAAGCCTCAGGCGCGGCGCTTGATTGCGGCGGCGGACGCATCGAACAGCCAGGCGCCGCCGGGCCGCGCACGCCCACGGTGGCCGTCTGGTCGCGGCGTGACGGCGAAGCCTGGCTTCGGCCTGTCGGGGTGAGTCTCAGCAACTGCACAGTCGTGGGCAATGTCCGCATCTGGGGGATGGGGGCGGGCGGGTCGATGCGCGACCTGCTGGCCTCTTCGCGAACAGCGGACCATACCCGTGCGGTCCAGGCGGCGGCGCCTGTGGATGTGTCGATGGACCGGGTGCGGTTCGAGGCGACCGGGACCATACCCCTGTATGTCGGGCCGGGGGTGACGCGCGCACGATTGACCGGATCGACGTTCACGGGCCGCTCCACCTCGACCGCCGTCTATCTGGACGCCGAGAGCCGCGGTGCGGATATCCGCAACAATGTCTTCAACATCCGCACGGGCCGCGAGCTGATCGCGGTGGACGGATCAGCGGCCAACCGCATCATCGGCAATCGGTTCGCGCTGGGCGGGCGCGGCGGGGTCTTCCTCTATCGCAACTGCGGCGAGGACGGGGTGATCCGGCACCAGACGCCGTCCTATAATCAGATCACGGACAATGTGTTCACAGGCGCCAACTGGCTGCGGCCCCGCACGGTGGTGGTCGGGTCACGCGAGGGACGCCGACCTTATTGCGCGGCGGACGCCGGATATCCTTTCGGGTCCAGCGCCGACGACGGCGATGGCGCGACCGGCAACAGGGTGGCCGACAACCGCACCGAATGATCCGGCGCCAAATTGCACTGCACTCTCGAAAACAGTGCAATGTGCAACTTCGTGCAATTCCGACCGACCTGTGCGCCCGCGATGTCAAAGACCGAGAGGTCAGTGTGACACGGTTCTGAACCCAGGCGCGCAGATCGGCCTTTGAAAGGAAAAAGCCTCACCCGATCCACGGCTTGACCATCGTCAATACGTGGGTTGGGCGGCGTCTGCCCCGCGGTCAGCCCGCCGCGCGCACCGCCGCCGAGACATCCGACACCACGCGCCGCACCAGGCCTTCGTCATCGCCCTCGGCCATGACGCGTATCAGCTTCTCGGTGCCGGAAGGGCGCACCAGCAGGCGGCCGGAACCGTTCAAGGCGGCCTCGGCGTCAGCGATGGCGGCCTTTACGGTTTCGTTTTCCAACGGCTTGCCGGCGGTGAAGCGGACGTTCTCCAGCAACTGCGGCACGGGGTCGAATTGGCGGGCCAGCTCGCTCATTGGTTTGCGGGCCTCGACCAGGACGGCCAGCACCTGCAGCGCCGCCATCAGACCGTCGCCGGTGGTGGCGTGATCGTGCAGGATGATGTGGCCCGACTGTTCGCCGCCGATGTTGAAGCCGCCTTCGCGCATCCGCTCCATGACGTAACGGTCGCCGACCTTGGTGCGCTCCAGCGTCAGGCCCTCGGCCTTCAGACGGCGCTCCAGGCCCAGGTTGGACATGACGGTTGCGACCACGCCGCCACCGGTCAGCAGGCCGCGTCTGGCCCAGTCCAGACCGACCAGGGCCATGATCTGATCGCCGTCCACCACCTGGCCTTTTTCATCGCAGATGATCAGCCGGTCCGCATCGCCGTCCAGCGCGATGCCGATGTCGGCGCGGTAGCGTCTGACCGCCTCTGACAGGGTCGCCGGATGGGTCGATCCGCACTCGGCGTTGATGTTGACGCCATTGGGTTCGACACCGACGGGGAAGACCTCGGCGCCCAGTTCGAACAGGGTGGTGGGGGCGACCTTGTAGCCCGCGCCATTGGCGCAATCGATGGCGATGCGCAGGCCCTGCAGGCTGAGGCGCTTGGGGAAGGCCTGTTTGGCGATCTCGATATAGCGGGCCTGGGCGTCGTCGATGCGTCTGACGCGGCCCAGCTTGTTGGACGGCGCCAGGTCGTGATCCAGACCGGCGTCCATGATGGACTCGATCTTCAGCTCGATCTCATCCGAAAGCTTATAGCCGTCAGGCCCGAACAGCTTGATGCCGTTGTCGGCGTAATCATTGTGCGAGGCCGAGATCATCACCCCGAGGTCGGCCCGCATCGACCGCGTCAGCATGGCCACGCCGGGCGTCGGCACCGGGCCGAAGGTGCGCACATCCATGCCGACCGACGCGAAACCCGCGACCAGGGCCGGTTCGATCATATAGCCCGACAGACGGGTGTCCTTGCCGATCACCACCAGATGGCGGCGGTTGTCGTTGGTGCGGAACAGCTTGCCCGCCGCCAGGCCGACGCGCAGGGCGACCTCGGCCGTCATCGGATAGGTGTTGGCCTGTCCGCGTATGCCGTCGGTGCCGAAGTATTTTCTGTCGCCCAAGCTGTGGTCCTTTGTTTCGGGTAACGATCCGAAACCCCTTTTTTAGTGCGGCGCGCCTTAAGACTGCATAGACGGCCATTGGGGCTTTGCCTGTGGCTTAACCCCGGATCGTCGCCAGTGCAAAGCGTGATCCATTCTTCCCTGTACGGAGCCTCCTGCATGTGCGGCATCATCGGCGTCATCGGCAATGGACCTGTTGTTCCTCGACTGATCGACAGTCTGAAACGTCTGGAATATCGCGGCTATGACTCCGCCGGGGTCGCCGCCATGGTCGACGGCTCGGTCGAGCGCCGACGCGCCCAGGGCAAGATCCGCAATCTGGAGGCCGTACTGGCCGAAGAGCCGCTGAAGGCGACCATCGGCATCGGCCACACCCGCTGGGCCACCCACGGCGCGCCCACGACGGTGAACGCCCACCCGCATAAGGCCGGGCGCGTCACCCTGGTCCACAACGGCATCATCGAGAATTTCGCCGAACTGAAGGCTGAACTGGCGGCAGAGGGTCATGTCTTCGAAAGCCAGACCGACACCGAGGTCATCGCCCACCTGCTGGACGCCGAACTGAAGACCGGCCGCAAGCCGCTGGAAGCCTTCAAGGTCACGCTGGACCGGCTGACCGGCGCCTACGCCCTGGCCGTGCTGATTGACGGAGAAGACGGCCTGATCCTGGGCGCCCGTCGCGGCAGCCCCCTGGTCGTCGGCTGGGGCGAGGGCGAGATGTACCTGGGTTCGGACGCCCTGGCCGTCGGTCCCTTCACGCAGAAGATCTCCTATCTGGAAGAAGGCGACTATGTCGCCGTGACGCGCGAGGGGGCGGAAATGTTCGATGCGGCGGGACAGCCGGTCGAACGCGCCGTCGTCCAGGTCGCCGCCTCATCGGCCCTGGTCGAAAAGGGCGAGTATCGTCACTTCATGGAGAAGGAAATCCATGAGCAGCCCGACAGCGTCCAGCATACGCTTTCGGAATATCTCGATCTGGTCACCGGCAAGGTGAAGGCGCAGGGCGTCGATTTCGCCGCCATCGACCGCATCCAGATCGTCGCCTGCGGGACTGCGTTTTACGCCGGTCAGATCGGCCGTTACGCGTTGGAGAAGCTGGCGGGCCTGCCCTGCGATGTCGAGATCGCATCCGAGTTCCGCTATCGCTCGCCCGCCGTATCCAAATCGACCCTGGCGGTCGCCGTCAGCCAGTCGGGCGAGACCGCAGACACCCTGGCCAGCCTGACCTGGTGCAAGGCGCAAGGCTTGCAGACGGCGGCCTTGGTCAATGTGCATTCCTCGTCCATGGCGCGTGAGGCGGCGGTGCTGTGGCCGACCCATGCCGGGCCGGAGATCGGCGTCGCCTCGACCAAGGCCTTCACCGCCCAGGTCGCGGCCCTGCTGGCTCTGGCTGTCGCTGCGGGCGTTGCGCGGGGCAGGATCGATGCGGCGGCCGAGGCCGAACTGGTCAAGGCCCTGTTCGAAAGCCCCAGGATGATCTCGCAAGCGCTGCAGATGGACGAAACCATCCGTGCGGTGACCCAGGATCTGTCAAAGGCGACCGACGTGCTGTTCCTTGGGCGCGGGGCCATGTTCCCGCTGGCCATGGAAGGGGCGTTGAAGCTGAAGGAGATCAGCTACATCCACGCCGAGGGCTATGCCGCAGGTGAGCTGAAGCATGGCCCCATCGCCCTGATCGACGAAGAGACGCCGACCATCGCCCTGGCGCCGCTGGACGACGTGTTCGAAAAGACGGCGTCGAACCTTCAGGAGGTGGCTGCGCGCGGCGGTCCGGTCATCATGATCACGCCCGAAAACGCGCCTGACCCCCACGGCGTCGGCATCCGGCGCATCGACGCCCCTGACTGCCACCCCCTGATCGCACCGCTGGTCTATGCCGTGCCGATGCAGCTTCTGGCCTATTACACCGCTGTCCAGAAAGGCACCGACGTCGACCAGCCCCGCAACCTGGCCAAGTCCGTCACGGTGGAGTGAGGTGATTAAGTTGGATTTGAGGTCAGTTCTCCGCGTAGAGTGTGAGCAAGATAAGCTCGCCCTCCGGTATCGTGATGAACGGACTCCTTAGAAATATCTGACGCTCTCCAGTAGTGAACGACTAGGCTGTTGCGAGTGCGGGTGAAGTCACGGATTTCACTTCCGCCATGAATTAGCTGTCCGTGCCAGATGAACACATCCCCGGGCTCTCCCCGGAACTGGACGGACTTGAGTTGTCGCGCTTCGATTTCACGATCAAGGTAGTTTCGACAGGCGTCGAACTCGGCCGCAATCATGTTTAAGCGCCCGTCAGAGAAGCGATAAGGTGGAATCTTGTGGCTGCCCGGATAGAAATAGATTGGGCCATTGGTTTCATCCACTGGGTCGAGTGAGATGCTGGCGGCAACCATGCCTTCGTCCTTGGGAGGAGGCATGTACCAACTGTCGATATGCGCGTCCTGTTGACTGCCACGCTCAAAATTCAAAGAGTTGCAGATCAACGGCTCTGCCTGAAGCAGGTGTTCCATCACGCATTTAAGCCGAGGCGAGAGCGCAACGGCTCGGATCGAATCGTCTCGAAGGAAAAGGTTGTTGAGCTTGTAAACCTCCTTCCTGACTGACGAAGGCGCATCGTTCATAGTGAACCAGCGCCCTGCATGCTCGCCCGTTATGACATCGACATGGTGGGGATTGTGATCTGGGTTTGCCCAGTGCCAATCGACTGTGCGCCGAATGCTGGCGATCTCTTTAGTCGTGATCGCTTTCTTGAGATGTAGGTAGCCGTTCTCCTGCCAGAAGCGACGCTGTCGCGTGGAGAGGGATGAAGGGTGGAGAAAGCTCAGCATCGCAAACATCTCGAATTGATCGAAAGCATTCCGCATTTTCTTAGCCATAAGCGGCAAAAGAAAAAATAGAAGTTGTGCAGGGCAAGTGAGAGCCTGTCGATCACGTCGCTATAGGATATGGAACCCCGTGGTCAAACAGATTGGAAACGACGGTATGGCGTGGCTGGCGGACGTGATGAATCATTTCAAAAGGTCCAATCTCACGCCTCTTCGCGAAGAGGGACGCGCGGCTCTTCGCGAGGGTCGCCTTGCTGATGCTGTGACCGCATTGCGTAAGCACCTCCGATTGCGCCCACGTGACGCCCACAGTTGGCTTCGCCTTGGCAACGCCTTGAAAGATTTGGGCCTATACGATGATGCGGATACGGCCTTTAGGCGGAGTTGCGCGCTTCGCCCCCGGTCAGCGGAGGCTTGGCGTGACCGCGGGCGCTTGATGAAGTTGTTGGCGCAGGACGAGCAGGCGGCAATCTATTTTCAGCGGAGTTTTGCACTGAACGGCGATGTGGAAGCCGGTCGTGAACTGCTGAGGTTGGCGCCCGACATGATGGTCGGCTCAGGCGTGCGCCCAGTTGCCGGGTGCGTCGACGGTGTTATGGGCGGCGTTGTTTTCGGTTGGGCGGTCGATCCCTCCGATCCTTCTGCGCCTGCGGAGATCGAGGTTCTGCAGGGGGAGGTTCAGGTTGGAGTTGGTCAAACATCCCTTCCTCGGATGGATGTTGCGGCTGCTGGTTTGGCGGCGGAAAACTCAGGTTTCCGTATCAAGCTCGGATCTGCTTACCGCGCAGATCATGGCCCCCTTGTCGTTCGATTGGCTGTCAGCAAGGAGCAGCTCGCGAACTCACCCTACAAAGTTGCGGGCAGGGATGAGGTTTCGGCCTGGTTAGAGAGGTGGCGCTCTGTAGATGACGCACGCTTAGCCGATCTTCGAAAAACTTATGACGGAGAAACGGAAGGGCTTTTGCTGTCCATTATTATGCCTGTTTACAATCCGCCTCTAGCCTGGCTCCAGGAGGCGATTGATAGTGTATTGGCGCAGGTCTGTACGAGATGGGAATTGATCTGTGTTGACGATGCATCTCCGAATCCAGATGTTTTGGCGCTTCTGACGGCCTATTCTCAGAAAGATTCTCGCATTCGTGTGATTTCGATGCCGAGTAACGGCGGGATTTCGCGGAGCACTAATGCGGGGTTGGAGGATGCTGGGGGTGAGTTTGTGGCATTCATGGACCATGATGACGCTCTTGAGCCTGAGGCGGTTTACCGAGTTTTAGACGCCGCTAAGCATGGGTGCGACCTGATATATAGTGATGAAGTAATATGCGGTCAGGTCCTGGACGAAGTGATCGACATCGTGGTTCGTCCTGCTTTCTCTTATGATTATTATATTTCTCACCCCTATTTCGTGCATTTTGTCGCTGTAAGAACTGACTTGGCGCGCAGTGTGGATGGTTTAGACGTTGATATGTCTATATCTATGGATGTTGATTTTATTCTTCGCGTTATAGAGGGTTCTCACGCAATAGCGCATGTTCCTTCGCCTCTTTATAGGTGGAGGACTCATCCTAACAGTGTCGGCCATGAAAAAGTCGACGCTGTCATGGCTGCCACTCGAGGTTCTTTAGAGCGCCACCATAGGCGCTTGGGTCTGAATGTCGTGGTTAAAGATGGCCCGACATTCAATACGTTCCGGCATGAATATAGCTGCGATAATGCGAGTGTGCTCGTCATCGTGCCGACGAAGGACCGGCTAGATCTTATAAAGCCATGTGTGGAATCGATCTTATCTACGACTAGCGCGGACGTGCTTATTGTTGATCACGAATCCACTGATCCAAATGTTCTAGAATACTTTGATGGGTTGTCGGATCGGGTAAAATTCCAAGCTTTCTCGGGTCCGTTCAATTTCTCGACGATGAACAATAATGCGGTAGATCAGTTTGGTGGTGAGTACGACCTATTCTTGTTCGCCAATAATGACCTTGAAGCGATCGAGCCCGGCTGGTTGGAGCATATGGCTGGTCTCTGCCTGAGAGGAGATGTCGGTGCGGTGGGCGCTTTGCTCCTTTATAAGGGAGATACTGTTCAACATGGAGGTGTTGTACTTGGGGTTGGCGGCCCAGCAGAGCATGTTTATAAAAATGCGCCATTCAATATAGGAGGAAGTCGTAATCCCGGACATATTAGCGGCTTGGTGTCGGTCCGTGATTATATGGCTGTGACCGGCGCCTGCCTCATGATGAGGGCTGATGTCTTCCATCGCGTCGGCGGTTTTGACGATCTTCTTGCCATAGGTTTCAATGATATTGATCTGTGTCTTCGGGTGCGCGAAGCCGGATTTAAGGTTTTATTCGATGGGCACGCCGTGTTGCACCATTATGAATCGGCAACCAGGTCGAAGTCTAAACAACTCCGGCATCCCGAAGATACGAGCCTGATGGCTGACAGGTGGGTGAGTCTTTTGGCTCGACCTGATCCATATTTCAGCCCTTTGTTTGGGCGAGAGGCGCCGGCAAATCAGGCGATTGTGAAGCCTATTGACCCCTATGAGCCGATCCGACTGTGGAGAAGGCCTGCCGCCACCTCAGTAACGCAAGGTCGGGCGCGTCGCGTCGCGCCGCCCGTCATCGTTATGTAGGCGTCATTTATTTCAAGCCGCCGCCCGCTTGCGGATGCGGGCGATGCGGCGCAGGCGGCGCCAGAAACGGCCGCGTTCCGGCTCGGGATAGGGCTGAAGGTTCTCGACGAACTGCTCGGCGGATGCGCGCCAGCTGAACTTCTCGGCGTAGGCGCGCACGTCCTTGCGGTCGAGCTCCAGGCATTCCAGGCAGGCGGTCCTCAAGTCCTTGTCGATCGCACCCGCATTCGATCCGGGGATGATGTCGATTGGGCCGTGGGCCGGATAGGCGGCGACAGGCGTGCCGGTCGCCATGGCCTCCAGGATCACCAGGCCGAAGGTGTCGGTCCAGCTAGGGAAGACAAAGACGTCGGCGTCGCGGAAGCAGCGGGCCAGGTCGTCGCCGAACTTGGCGCCCAGGAACTTGGCCTCAGGATATTTTTCCTTCAGTTCGGCGCGGGCGGGGCCGTCGCCGACGATGATCTTGGTGCCGGGCAGGTCCAGCTGGAGGAAGGACTCGATGTTCTTCTCCACCGCCACGCGGCCGACGTTCAGGAAGAAGGGGCGAGGCCAGTCTTTACCGCCCATCTCGTCATAGATGCGTTCCAGGTCGGGGTTGAACACCTCGGTGTCCACGCCGCGCGACCAGGGTGAGACGTTCTTGAACCCATGCTCGACCAGTTCGTCGCGCAGGGTGGGCGTCGCCACCATCAGGCGTCCCGACGGCTTGTGGAACCATTTCATATAGGCGTAGCCGACCTGAACCGGGATCGGGAAACGGGCCGAGACATATTCCGGGAATTTTGTGTGATAGCTGGTCGTGAACGGCAGCTTCCACTCCACGCAGATGCGGCGGGTGGCGATGCCGATGGGGCCTTCGGTGGCGATATGCACGGCCTCGGGTTCAAAGGCGCGCAGCATTTCGCGAATCTCTTCCTCGGCCCCCAGCGCCAGCCGGATTTCGGGGTAGGTGGGGCAGGGGATGGTCTTGAACAGGCTGGGTTCGATGACCTCGACCTCATGCCCCATGGCGCGGCATTCCGCGATCGTGCGGGTCAGGGTGCGGACGACGCCGTTGACCTGGGGCTCCCAGGCGTCGGTGGCCAGAACGATGCGCATTGAGGCGGGCGGACCCTGAGCCGTTAATAAAGAGCGGAACTTCTAGCCGGTTCGGATGACGATGGCGAGACGGATGCTAGACTCAAGCACTTCCTGACCCGGGATCTGATTGTGGCGGTGATTGTTACGGCCGCCATGAAGATGTGAGTGAATCGGCTGTAACGAGATGCGCCTCGTCAAGATCGCCTCTGATCGTCCGTCCTGCGCGTCCTGCGACCTCAAAGCGAAGCAGCATCGGCCACACGATCACTTAACTGTCCTGTTATACAACCTATCCGAGCATATGGAGGCGACGATGCGGCCAGTGCCGACGAAGTCGAGGTTCGTGCGTTCGGAGAGCGGCAGCGCCGCGGTCGAGTTCGCCCTGGTCGGACCGATCATGGTCGTGCTGATGATCGCCATCGTGGTCTATGGCAGCTGGTTCCTGATGGCTCAGTCGGTTCAAAGCCTGGCGTCTGAGGGCGCGCGGGCGGCGATCGGCGGGCTGGACGTCACCGAGCGCGAGGCCCTGGCGCGGGCGGAGGTCTCGACCTCGGTGGCGCGGATGGGCGCGCTGGTCCCGGCCCATACGACGGTGCGGACCGTAAGCGACGCCGAGCGGATGCAGGTCATCGTCGTCTATGACGCCCGGGATCATCCGATCATGGCCCTGGGCAGCATGCTGCCGCTGCCGCCGACGATCATCGAACGCACGGCGGTCATTCGCATCGGAGGGTACAGCTGATGGCCCGCATCCGGCATTTCATTGCAGATCAGGGTGGCGCAATCGCCGTCATGGCGGCGGTGGGCGGCGGCCTGTTATGTCTTTGCGCGGCGGTCGCGGTGGATATGGGCTCCATGGTCCTGCATGCGCGGCGCGTGCAGGGCGCGGCCGATCTGGCGGCGTTGGCGGCGGCGCGCGATCTGGGGCGCGCCTCGCAGGCGGCGTCGGCGACGGTCGTCGCCAATCTGCAGGCGGGCGCAGCCGTGGGCGTCGACGTCAAGGTCGGGGTCTATACGCCGGACCGGACCCTGGCGCCCCAGGCGCGCTTCAGTCAGGGGGCGTCGGGGGCGAATGCGGCGCGGGTGACGGTGACGTCCACGGCGCCCGTCTTCTTCAGCCGCCTGCTGCTTGGCCGCGACACGGTCGAGGTGACGCGCATGGCGACGGCGGCGACGCCGGATGCGCCCAAGGTCATGTTCTCGCTGGGGTCGCGGGTGGCCAGTCTGGACGGCGGCCTGGCCAATCAACTGCTCAGCGGCCTGACGGGCAGCAAGGTGTCGCTGAGCCTGATGGACTATCGCGCCCTGGCGGACGTGAAGATCAATCTGCTGCAGTTCACTGATCTTCTGGCGACCAACGTCGGGGTGACGGCAGGCGACTATGACCGTCTGCTCAGGACCGATATCACGGCGGGCAAGGCGCTGAAGGTGATCGAAACCCTGGTGGGCGGGCGTGACGGCGGGGCGGTGGGCAAGCTGACCGGCGCGACGACCAAGGTGAAGCTGAACATGGGCCAGTTGATCGGCGTGGACGCCCAGGCGCCGGAAGGGATCCGCAACGGCCTGGACGCCGATGTTTCGGCGCTGGACCTGATCATGGCCATGCTGGAGATCGGCGGCGGCGGGCGTCAAGTGGCGCTTAACATCGATGCGCCGCTGGGTCTGGCGGATCTGAAGACCAGTCTGGCCGTGGGCGAGCGGCCCAATACGTCGCCGTGGCTGACAGTCACGGCTAACGGCGATCCGGTGATCCGCACGGCCCAGACGCGTCTGTATCTGCGCACGAAGACGACGGAGGTCTTGGCCGGGTTGGCGCAGGTCGAGGTGCCGATCCTGATTGAACTGGCGCCATCGGAGGCCAAGCTGAAGCGCCTGACCTGCCGCCCCGCCAAGTCGGCCGATGTCGATGTTCGGCCCGGTCTGGCCCGCGCCCGCGTGGGCGCGATCAACGAGGCCAAGCTGGGGGATTTCAAGACCAGTCTGGACCCAAAGCCCGCCACCATTCTCTACGCCCTGCTGGGTTTGGTGCGGCTGGACGCCAAGGCGGATGTGGAGGTGGGGGATCAGGCCTTCACCACGGCGCATTTCACGGCGTCCGACATCCGCGATCAGCGCGCGCAGACGGTCAAGGCGCGCGGATTGGCCAATGGTCTGACCTCCACCCTGTTGCAGCGACTGGAGATCACGCCCGTCGCTCTGGGGATTTCACTGCCGCTGGGCGAACTGACCAAGGCCCTGGGCGTGCTTTTGTCCCCGATCGGACCGGCGCTGGACCTGGTGATCAACCCATTGCTGGGGCTTTTGGGCGTCGGTCTGGGCGAGGCGGACGTGCGGGTGCATGGCCTGTCCTGCGCGGACGGCGGTCATGCAGCCCCGTTTCTGGTGGGGTGAAGAAAGGCGTCAGCCCTGAGCGGGGCGCAAACCCTCGGCGGACGCCTGCTGCACGGCGGGGCGTTTCTGGCCGCCGGCGGCGATGACGCGGTCGATGCGGGCCTTCTCGGCGCGGAAGGCGGCCAGATCGGCGCCGGCCAGTTCCGTGCCTTCCTGGGTGCGGACGCCTGCCGGATTGATCCGCTGGCCGTTGCGCCACAGTTCATAATGCAGGTGCGGGCCGGTGGAGGCGCCGGTCGAACCGACATAGGCGACAACCTGGCCCTGGCTGACGCGCTGACCAGCGCGCAGGCCGGTGGCGTAACGGGAAAGGTGGCCATAGCCGCTTTCCAGCCCGTTGTTGTGGCGGATGCGCAGCCAGTTGCCGTAACCGCCCCAGCGACGGGCCTCGACCACCACGCCGTCGGCGGGGGCCACGACGGGCGTGCCGGATGCGGCGGCGAAGTCGGTGCCCTGGTGCATCTTGCGATAGCCCGAGATCGGGTGCGTCCGCACGCCGAAGCCCGAGGAGACGCGGCGGAAGTTCTGCAAGGGCGTGCGCATCATCGATGAGCGCAGATTCTTGCCGCTGGCGTCAAAGAACTGGGCTTCCTTCGCGCCCGCAGGCTTGAAGCGGTAGAAGGTCACGCCGCGCAGTTCGGCGTACAGCAGATCGCCGACATTGACCGTGCGCCCGGCCTCGGTGATGTCGCGGTCGAAGACCATGGTGAACTCGTCCGACGAACGCACGTCGCGCTGCATGTCGAACTTGGTGGCGAACAGGCGGTTGGCGGCGCTGACGATCGAGGCGGCGGCGCCCAGTTCGCGGGCGCTGGCCGACAGGGAGCGTTCCACGTCGCCCTTGACCACCACAGTCTCGCGCGAAACATTTTCCTCAAGCGAGCGCAGGCGCAGCGCGCCGTCGAAGCTGCGGGACACCGTCAGTTGCGTGGCGGGGCCGGTGCGCATCGTCAGGCCGATCAGCCGGGCGTCGCCCATGCCGTTGCGAGGTTTGGCGATGGCGGTTTCGAAACGCAGGCCCGCGCGCATGTCTTTCAGGTCGAAGGCGTTGGCGACGGTGGCGGCGACGGCGCTGGCTTCTTCCGGCGCGACGCCGGTGCGGCGCACAGCCTGTTCGAAGGTTTCACCGCGGCGGATCTGGACGGGGACGGCCTCGGGGGCGGTCATGCCTGCGGGAGCGTTGGCGGAGGCGAAGGCCTGAACTTCCAGAGCGGCGATCTGGGAGGCGGAAAGTGTGGGAACTTCTTCCGCCTGAGCGGGTTGATAGGCTCTGCTGGCGAAAAGCGCGACCGATAGGGCCGCGACCGCCGTCATCATATGCGGCGCAAGGCGCATCGGCTGTCGGCGTGGGTCGAACTGAGCCATCGTTCCCGTCGTTTAGCGACGCCATTCGGCGACAAGGCGGTCTTTAAGCAGGCGTACTCAAATGGGGTTCGCCGATGAGCAGGGTCAAGGGCGAAGGAAAGCCGTATAGCGAGCCTGTGTCAGTTTGGGAAGACACACGGTTACAAACTGTTAATAAGCTGGGCCGTTTGGCGTGATTTCGCACGAAAACACCCCTGATCGACAGTTCCGTTTGGCCCGTATTGGATGGCTGTCGGCGTGGCCTGGTCCTTAAAACCGCCCTCATCCTGTCGTCTGTCGCTGCAACGGTTCATCAAATTGGGCGTTGAACGGCGCGCATTAAGCTTGTGCTGACGCTTGGGGTGGCGATGATCGTGCGAAACCAGTTCCAAAAGACGACACGCCCGTTTGACTGATAATCCGCCAGAAATCGACAATCCCGCGCCGCAGCAGCGAAAGCGCGCGCCGAAGCGCGGCGTGCGTCGCCTATGGCTTGTCCTGCTTGGGATTCTGGTCGTCGCAGTTGTCCTGTCCAGCGCCCTCTATCTGAACCGGCGGGCCGCAGCGCGTGAAGTTCTGGTCGGCTGGCTGGACCGGCGTGGCATCGAGGCTGATGTCGATGTGCAGCGGCTGGAGCTGGATGGTTTCGTCGGGCGCATCCGCATCGGCGATCCCCGCGACCCGGACGTCGTCGTGGAACGGGTCGAGGTCGATTACGCCATCGGCATGCCCTGGTCGAAGACCGGGATAGGCGTCACGCCCAGCCGCATCCGTCTGGTGCGGCCGGTAATGCGGGCCAGCTGGAAGGCGGGGAAGCTGTCGCTGGGATCGCTTGATCCCCTGATCAAGGAATTCACCGGCGGGCCGCCGCGCCCGGATTCACGCGCTCCACTGATCATCGTTGAAGGCGGGCGCGGACGACTGGATACGGAATACGGCCCTGTGCAGGCCCTTGTTGATGCGCGCGTCGATGACGGCAAGCTGATGCGGCTGAAAGGCCAGGCCATGGCGCAGGCGCTGAAGAGCGGCGACACCGAGGCGCGCGATCTCAGGGCTGACATCGACCTGACCACGACAGGCGATCGGGTCAAACTGTTGATTGACGCCGGGGCGGCAGGCTTCAAGACCCAGGCGCTGAACGGTGAAACGGCGCACCTGCTGCTGAGCGGCGACCTGCCCTATCCCGACATGAAGACGCGTCGCGGCGATGGACGCGCCGTGATCGACGCGGCCCTATCCGGCGCTGTGTTGGGCAATGCTGAGACGAGGGCGCGCGACGCCGCCCTGACCGCTCGGTTCGACGGCGCGGTGTCGGGCTGGATCGAAAGCTTTCGCGCGGAGGGTTCGACGGCGTTGGGGCTGAAGTCGGCCCGCGTCGACGGGCCGGACCTGCAGATCATCGGCGCCGACGCTGTCGCCAATGGCGGGCGGCTGGTCTTGTCGCGTGACAAGGACTTCCGTTGGAGCCTGGCGACGCCGGTCAGCCTGAACGCCGCATCTGGTCGAGCGGGTGAAGCCAGGGCTCAGGCCCTGAGGATCCAATCATCGAACCTGACGATGGGCGGGCGCAACGACACATTCGAACTGACGGGCGCTGCGGCGACGACGGCGGGCGCTATAGGTTTTGGCGATCTGTCGCTGAAACGGGCGCGCAGCGCTCTGAGCCTCGATGTCGTCTATGACGGTGCGACGCGGATTTCCGCCGAAGGTTCGGTGGCGTCCGAGGACGGCGCCTGGCCCTTGTTCGGCCCTGAAACCGCCGACGAGATTGTCGAGCTGAAGGCGATGAAACGCGCCCTTGGAGCATTCGCCTTCAATGCGCCCGCTCTGCGGCTCTCGACCGGGACGGGCGGCACGGATGTGGTTTTGTCCCGACCTGCGACCCTGACCCCGCGCAATGGTGGTGTTCTGACCATCGCCCAGGCCGGGCAGGCTGTTTATCAGGCCGAGCCGGGTCGGGTCGGCGGCGGCGCCTTGCAGATCAATGCGACACGCGGCGAAGGCCTGCCTGAACTGGCCGTCGCTGTTCCCGAATGGCGTCTGACGGACGCCGGGTTCGAGGCCCATCTGAACGGTCGGGCCAAGCTGGACTTTGATCTGGCGCGCGGCATCGACGCCCGGACCAACGGCGTGCTGGCCATGACGAACGGCCGCCTGACCTATGTCGCGCAAGACTGCGTCGGCCTGACGGTCGAACGTCTGGCGATGGAGGAGAATGACGTCCATCAGGTCGCGGGCAGGCTGTGTCCCGGCGCCGAGCCGCTGTTGAGCTCAAAGGATGGGGTCTGGCGCGTGGCGGCGGATGTCCATGATTTCGAAGCCCAAGCCCCCTTCCTCGCCATGCGGTTCTCAGGGATCGGCGGCAAGCTGGCCGTGGACGGGGCGTCTTCCGGCGTCGGCCTGACCGCCGATGTCGCAGAGGGGCGAGTGTCCGACACCACGGACCCGCAGCGGTTCACGCCTCTGGCGGCCTCGGGCCAGGTGCGGCTGGCTGATGAGCGTTGGTCGGGCGGATTTGATCTGAAGGGAACCGGACCGGCGGCCTCGGCCTCCCTGGGGCGCCTGACGCTGGCGCACGATGGCGGCGTCGGCGCGGGTGGGATCCAGATTTCGGCGCCCAGCATTGTCTTCGCCGAACACGGCCTGCAACCCGATATGCTGTCGTCCCTGGTCGAAGAGTTCATCAAGTCGCCGGTCGTCGGCGCGGTCGGTTTCGCGGGGCGTTTCGACTGGACCAAGGACGGCGAGCCGACCTCCAGCGGTCGCCTGACCGTGCCCGGTCTTGATTTCACCAGTCCGGCAGGTGCGGTGAAGGGCCTGAAGGGCGACATCGTCCTGACCAGCCTGACGCCGCTGATCACCGCGCCCGATCAGCAGTTGACGATCGACGAAATGGAGATCGGCACCGACGTCACCGCATTGGATCTGAAGTTTGATCTGGACGCAGAGGGGCTGAATGTCGCTGGCGGCACGGTGAATGCGGCGGGCGGCACGATTGCGCTGGAGCCGTTCGTCGTTCCGCTGGACCTGGAAAAGGGCTTCAACGGCGTGATCGTGCTGGACCGGGTCCAACTGGGCGATGTGGTCGCCGATACAGGTTTTGACGACAAGGTGCTGCTGGATGCGGTGGTGTCGGGGCGGCTGCCCTTCACCTATGATCCCAAGAACGGGCTGAAGATCGTCGCCGGTTCGCTGGGCGCGGTGCAGCCGGGCAGGCTGTCGATCAAACGTGAGGTTCTGACCGATGTCAGCGCGGGCGGCGCAGGCGAGGACGTGCCTCCGAACATGGTCGAGGATCTGGCCTATCAGGCGATGGAGAACCTGTCCTTCGACCTGCTGACGGCCGATGTGAACAGCATGGACGGCGGACGGGTGGCGGTCCTGTTCCACATCCGCGGCGATCATAGTCCGCCGCAACGCCAGGAATTGCGCCTGACGGTCGCCGAGTTGATCAGCCGCAAGTTCCTGCAGCGCAAGCTGCCGCTGCCGTCCGGCACCAAGATCGACCTGACGCTGGATACGACCCTGAACGCCAATCAGCTGATTTCGGACCTGCTGGCCGTTAATCGCGCCCGCAACGGCCAGCAGGACGAACCCCAATAATATCAAACCTCGCCATTCAGCATGCGTTCACGCCGCGACATGCTATTAGATGTCTCAACCTTGGCCGAACCGGAGCCTAAGCCATGATCAACAAGCGCCAATTGGCGGGCCTCGGATTGGGGGCGGTCGTCGTCGCCGTCTCGGCCTGCGCGCCGACCATCCGTCTGGAGGTTGCGCCGATCCAGATTTACGCCAAATTGGATGCCGATGTGCGCGTCCGGCTGGATCAGGAGCTGCAACAACTGCTCCAGTCCAACCCGAACCTCTTCTGATCGCCTCGCTTTTTTAGAAAGGACAGGCTGACATGACCTTCCGCAAATTCTTCGTCATCGGCGCGGCCGTGGCCGCTTTGGGTGTCGCTGGCGCCGCTGTCGCCCAGACGGGTGCGCAAAAATCGCTGATCGACGCCGCTAAGGCCGCAGGCACCGTGGGCGAACAGGCTGACGGCTACGTCGGCTTCCGCGTCCCGTCGTCGGACGCCAATCTGCGCTCCGCTGTGGACGCCACGAACGCCGGTCGTCGCGCCGCCTACGCCCGCAGCGCCGCCGATGCAGGCACTAGCGCCGACGTTGCCGGTTCGCGCATGTTCGAAAGCCAGCTTCTGCCCCGCATCTCGTCGGGTCAGTGGTACCGCAACGCCCAGGGCCAGTGGGTCCAGCGTTAAGATAATGCCGAGGCGGACGATCCGGTGAAGCGTCGGGTCGTTCGCCTTTTGACGTCTGTCGTCATCGTCGTCGTGATTGTGGCGGCCATGACCTGGGGCGTCGGTCTGGCCTGGACCGCCATCGGCGGCGGGGCCATGTCGCGGCACGGCTGGATCGCCCTGACGCTGGGCATCGCCGGAACCGTGGCCCTGAGCTGGCTTCTGATGGGTCTGGCGTTCAAGTCGGACCGCGAGGGCTGGGACGACCGGGTCGATAATCACCTCGATCCGGGCCGCAAAGACTGAAACGCTTCAGGCCGCCGTGCGTCGTTGATCAAGCGCGGGCGACAACAGGCCTTCGGTCAGGGCGCGCACGACCGGAACCGCCACTGCATCCCCCATCAGCTTCAGCGCCGCGCTCTGGCTTTTGGGCAGGGTGTAATCGTCCGACACGCCCATTAGCCGCGCCGCCTCGCGCCCGGTCAGGCGACGGACGCGGATCCGCCCGCCGTCGCACACCACCACATATTGCCGCGATGACCCGCCTGCAGGCGTGCGCAGACAACCCGCCAGACCATCGAAGCGGATCTCCAATCGCTGGACCTTTACGCCATTCTCGGTCCTGACCCGGCGATAGGCGGCGCCGACGCGACGCTGGCCTGAGGCGAGGGCGGCGTCCAGACGCGCCCTGTGCAATTGCGAGGCGAGGGCCAGAAGATCGTCAGCATCCTCCAGCCATTTCACCTGGGAGTCCGGCTCCAGCAGGGCGTCCAGGTCCAGATTGCGGCGCGGCGGAACGGGCAGGGACCACCAAGCCCAGGCCTCTCGCACAGCCTGCGGCAGGCGCTGATAGGCGGCGATCAGCCGTTGAGAATGGAAGGGTGAAGTCGGCGCGGCCATGGCGGGCGTCTCGCCCTTGATGGCGACCACGAACAGGCGCGGTCTGGACTGGGGCAGCCACAGGGCCGCGTCCATCTCCAGCGCCCCGACCCGGTAACCTGCTTCGGCCATGGCCGAGCAGACGGCGGCGAAGTCGCGTCCCTGGCCCGAGGTCAGAAGCCCGATGACGTTCTCCAGAACGATGACGGGTGGCGCCCGGTCTTGGGCCTGCAAGCCTTGCATCAATCGCCAGAAGCCCCAGAAGGCGCCCGAACGCCCCGCCTCCAGTCCGCCGCGCGCGCCCGCCAGACTGACGTCCTGACACGGTGAAGAGGCCCAGCACAGGTCGGGGCGTCCAGGCAGGTCGTCGCCGTTCAACGCCCACACGTCGCCGTGGTGAAACGGCGTGTCTGGATGATTGGCGCGAAAGGCGGCCGCCTTCATCGCATCCATGTCATTGGCGAAGACGGTGTCGATGCCGGTCGTGCCGTGAGACAGCCCTAAGCCCGCAAGGCCGCCCCCGGCGAAAAACTCATAGGCGGACGGGCGAATCGACATGGGGACACCTTACCGCAGGGCTCGGTCTTGACCGAGGCCGCCTTCATCCTCACTTGCGGCGGGAGTGAGGAAGTCTTTCATGCGTCGCAATCTTGTCGTTCTACCCGTGCTGATGGCTGTCGGCCTGTCCCTGGCCGCCTGTTATGATCGTGAGCAGAGCAAGCCTCAGTCCGCCCCTGCGCCCGAGGTTGAAGCCGTTCTGGGCGGCGTTGATCTGGCCAAGCCGGTCCGGGCCGTGGGCACAGAGCCGTTCTGGAGCGTGGACATCACGCGCGACGGCCTGACCTACACCCGCGTCGATCAGCCGACGCGCCGCGCGCCGAACCGCGGCGTGACGATGCAGGGAACCGTGGCCACCTTCGCCACCTCGACCGACATCAAGGAAGCCCTGAACGTCACCCTGATCGCCACCGAATGTTCAGACGGCATGAGCGACCGCGTCTATCCGCTGACGGCGCGGGTTGAGATCGGCAATGACAGCCTGACGGGCTGCGCCGCCTCGACTTCGGCCATCATGAGCGCGGGCGAAAGCGGCCCGGTCGTGGATCGCCCGGCAGGCTAGAGCATGATCGTTTTAGACGGAACCGCTACGCGGTTCCGACAATCATGCTCTCGCTTAATATCTGGAGCCTGATTCACCGCATCGACGGAATCGCGCAGCGATTCCATCTCAGCGGATCAGGCTCTAGGCCCGCCTCACCACCAGTCGGCTTCGCGCAGGGTGCGGGCGTAACGGCGGCTGACCGGCGCGGACAGACCGCCTTCCAGCGTCAGGGTCGCGCGCCCGTCGCCGCGTTCGACCCCGCGCACGGCGTCTTTCGCCACCCACCAGCTGCGGTGCGTCTGGGCGCCTTCCAGCCCTTCCAACTCCTCAACCGCGTCTGACAGCCGCATCAGGATCAGGTCGGACCCCCGGTCGGTGTGGATGCGCAGGTAATGATCCTCGGCCTGCACCGCCAAGATCGTCGCGCCCCTCAGTTTCAGCGGCAGGCGGTCGAGAAAGCGTGGCGGGCGAAGTGCGTCTGGCGCGGCGGCATGGGTCTGGGGCGGCTGGGCGCGGCCCAGGAACACGTTCACGGCGGTGACCACGCCGGTGATCACCGCGACCGGACCTAACAGATAGGGCAGGGCGGCCAGCGGATAGGGGGCATGGCCGAAGAAGGGGCCTGTCGCTGCCCAGATCAGCACGCTCAAGGGCCCGGTGATGACGAGGCTCAAACAGATCACGATCAGCCAGGGGCGTTCGTCGGCGTCGATGAAACGCCGCACGATGATGCTGCAGATGTGTCCCCACAGGCCGCCGGTGATCATGGCCGCCGTCCAGTAGATCAGACGCTTCAGGAACGGCGCCTCGCCGGTCTGGAACGCGCCTGTCGCCGTCATCAGGAAGGCCGCGATCAGGGCCACGACCACGCCGCGCAGAAGTATGGGATAGCGCTGGTTGAAGCTCGGAATCATGACGGACTTGAGATCACGATTTTCGTTCTTGCGAAAGCGCGGTCGTTGGCGAATGGCGCACGGTCATTGGCGAAGGCGCGGCTGAAAGGCGTCGCGGGCTGAGCCACAGAGGCGGCAACGGAGATTTCTTATGCCCACAGTCCGCCGCTTCCTCGGTCCCGCCGTCGCCCTGTCGATCCTGATCTTTACTTTGGCCGGCTATCTGCTGGCCGATGCGGGACGGCTGGCGCGTATGGGCTTTCGTCTTCATGCGCCTGACTGGCGGCTGCTGCTGGACGCTTCGCCGGTGATCCAGCTTCACATTGCGGCGGCGCTGACGGCTCTGGTCATCGGGACCGTGCTGCTGATCGGGGTGAAGGGCACGCGGCGGCACCGCATTCTGGGCTGGAGCTGGGTTTCAGCCATGGCGGCCACCGCCATCAGCTCGCTGTTCATTCACAGCATCAATCCAGCCGGGTTTTCGCTGATCCACCTGCTTAGCGGCTGGACGATCATCAGTCTGCCGATGGCCATCTACGCCATTCGTCGCGGCAAGGTGCAGGCGCACCGGCGCGCCATGACCGGCATGTTCGTCGGCGGTCTGATTGTGGCGGGCGCCTTCACCTTCCTGCCCGGTCGACTGATGTGGGCGATCTTCTTTGGTTAGGGCTCAGGGCTTGGGGGACATGCCGACCACGGCGCGGAAACCGGCGGCGGCGAAACGCACCATATAGTCGCCCGCCGTCTCCAGATCGCCAGACCGGGCCTTGCCGCCCGACAGGCGGTCCAGCCGCCCCGTCTCGCCCAGCGTCAGGGTCAATGCGCCGGACAGATTATGATAGCCCCAGTACAGATCGACCTCGCTGGCGTCGGGCAGTGTGACGGCGATCAACTCGATCAGGCGATGGATGGCCGGGTCGAAATAGCGGGCCATGGTCTCGCCGCCGAAGGCCGGATTGGCGTTGGTCTGGGCCACCAGGGCGGCATAGTGTTTCCAGCCCGGCCCGCCCTTCAGCGACCATTCGAACGGCGGCCGCAGGAAGGCCTCCAGCAGGCCCTCCAGCGTCATCTCAGCCCCGGCGTCGTCGGCATAGCGGTTGATGGCGGCGACGCGGTCGTCGTTCCACACCTCGGCCCGGCGCAGGAAGACCGCATCGAACAGTTCGCGCTTGGCGCCGAAATAATAGTGGACCAGCGCCGTATCGACGCCCGCCTCGCGCGCCACCTCGCGGATGGTCACGCCATAGAAGCCGTGTTTTGAAAACAGGTCTTCGGCGGCATCCAGAATCAGCTCGCGCGTCTCGCCCGCTGCATTGGCCTGGGCCTTGGGCGGGCGGCCGCGTCGAGACGGTGCAGCGCCCGGCGGCTTGCGCCGCGCGGCGGCGACAGGGCGCGGCGGAATCGCGGTGTCAGTCTTGCTCATGGGTTCACGCTATGCGGCCACAGCCCCTGGTGCAACGGCGCCACGCTTTGGCCGCCGGGTGACGTAGGGGAATAGTGAAGGTTTGACAGTCGGCTCAAAGCGCGTCACCAATCGTAGAAATCATTGAACGCTGAATAAAAGCGTCGATCAGCTGGAAACGACAACAGGGGTTAAGGTCATGAACAATCATGTGAAGTGCGTGCTGCTGGCCGGTGCGGCCTGGGGCGTGCTGGCTGGGGCCGCTGTCGCTCAGGATGGCGAAGCGGCTGCGCAGCGCACCAGCGCGAACCCGAGCGCCGCGACTGTGGACGACATCGTCGTCACCGCCCGTCGCCGCGATGAACAACTGAAGGACGTGCCGGTTGCGGTGTCGGCCATCAGCGGCGAGCGTCTGGAGCAGACCGGAGCCACCGATATCACGGCTCTGCAGCAGCAGACGCCGAACGCCACGGTGCAGATCGCGCGCGGCTCCAACTCCACCCTGATCAGCTTCATTCGCGGCGTGGGCCAGCAGGACCCGCTGTGGGGCTTTGAGCCGGGCGTCGGCCTCTATATCGACGATGTCTATGTGGCCCGCCCTCAGGGCGCCGTGCTCGACATCTTCGACATTCAGCGCATCGAAGTCCTGCGCGGTCCGCAAGGCACGCTCTATGGCCGCAACACCATCGGCGGTGCGATCAAATATGTCACCAAGCGCCTGGGACAGGACCCCAGCCTGACGGCGCGGGCCGAGGTCGGCTCCTATGACCAACGCAACTTCCTGCTTTCGGGTTCGGTCCCGGTCAGCGACACCTTCGCGGTCGGCGCTGCGGTGGCTTCGTACCAGCACGACGGTTACGGCAAGAACCTGAACACCGGTCAGGACCAGTACGACAAGGACGTCACCGCCTATCGCGCCAGTGCGGAATGGACGCCGAACGACAGCCTGTTCTTCCGCCTGGCCTGGGATCGGGTCGAGGATAACTCCAGCCCCCGCCACGGCCACCGCGAAGTGACCTCCACCGACGGTCTGTGGAGGGCGCCCGCGAGCAAGTATGACACCTATGCCGGCATCCAGGGCGAGCAGAAGGTCGTCACCGAGGGCGTGTCTCTGAGCGGCGAATACCGCGTCAATGACTGGCTGACCCTTAAGTCGATCAGCGCCTATCGCAGCGGCGACACCTCGACCATCATCGACTTCGACCAGACGCCGTCCCCCACGCTGGATGTGCCGGCCATCTATTCGGATGATCAGTTCACCCAGGAACTGCAGGCCCTGTTCACCGGCGAGCGCTGGTCGGGTGTGGCGGGTCTGTTCTATCTGGACGGCACGTCTTCGGGCGCCTTCGACACCATCGCCGGGAACCTGGGTCTGTCGATTGCGGCGTCCGGTTCGGTGGACACCAAGTCCTTCTCGGCCTTTGCCGACTTCAGCTATGATCTGACGGATCGCCTGCACGTCTCGCTGGGCGGCCGCTATACGCAGGACAAGAAGGACGCCTCGGTCCTGCGCCTCTTCTATCTGGGCGCGACGCGTTCGCCGTTCACGGGCGGGGTGGACCGTCCGATCTTTGCGACCCGCACCAACTACACGGCCTCGGACACCTTCGAGAAGTTCACGCCGCGCGCCAGCATCTCCTATGATTTCAGCGATGAGATCACCGGCTATGCTTCGGTCGGTCAGGGCTTCAAGTCGGGCGGCTGGGATATGCGCGGCGATGCCGCCCTGGTCCCCCAGACGGTCAATGGCTACCAGCCCGAGACGGTCACCACCTATGAACTGGGTCTGAAGGGGTCGGCCTTTGACCGCCGCCTGAACTTCGCCTCGGCGGTATTCTACTCCGACTACAAGGATCAACAGATCACGACCCAGCAGGTCGCCACTGCACCTGCCGTCGGCATCGCCTCGGTCGTCGACAACGCCGGCGCCTCGACCATCTACGGCTTCGAACTGGAGGGGTCTGCGTTCCTGACCGACGACATCAGCGCCAACTTCTCGCTGGGTTATCTGAAGAACGAGTTCGACAAGTTCATCACCCTGGTCACCGGCTCGCCCGTCGATATCTCCGACACGCGCAAGCCGCAGAACTCGCCGGAATGGTCGGCCTATTACGGCATGACCTGGCGCGGTGACATTCTGGGCGGTGAGATCCGCGTGACGCCTTCGCTGTCCTACCGTTCCAGCTACCACCTGTTCGATGCGCCCGATCCGATCCTTGACCAGAAGGGATATGTCCTGGCCGACGCCAGCGTGGTCTGGGTCGCGCCCAGCAAGCGTTGGGAGGTTGGGCTGTTCGGCCGTAACCTGACCGATGTGCGTTACAAGGTCGGCGGCTACAGCTTCCCCGGTGCGACCTACAACAACTCGATCAGCGCCTTCTACGGCCCGCCGACCACCTATTCGGCGCGCCTGACCTACCGGTTCTGACCGGCGCACGGCATAGGCTTGAACAGGCGGCGGTCTTCGGATCGCCGCCTGATTTTCTTTGCAGACAACAGGACGACGGCTAGGCTTAGCCTAGATAATAAAAACGTACCCAGGGAGTTGCGATGACCACTGAGGCTCAAACTGCGGAGGGGGTTCGCCCCGCCTATCGCTTCTATGTGCTGGCGGTGCTGGTGCTGATCTACATGCTGAATTTCCTGGATCGGCAGATCATCGGCATTCTGGCGGCGCCGCTGAAGGCCGAGTTCGGCCTGTCGGACAGCCAGTTCGGCCTGTTGGGCGGCATCGCCTTCGCCTCGGTCTATTCGACCCTCGCCATTCCGCTGGCCTGGCTGGCGGATCGCTACAGCCGTGTCTGGATCATGACCGGGGCGCTGGCTGTCTGGTCAGGCTTCACCGCCCTGTGCGGCATGGCGGGCTCCTTCACCCAATTGTTCCTGTGCCGGATGGGCGTGGGCGTCGGTGAAGCGGGCGGCGTGGCGCCGGCCTATTCGCTGATCTCGGACTACTTCCCGCCGCATCAGCGTGCGCGGGCTCTGGCGGTTTTCGCCTTCGGCATTCCGCTGGGCATGGCGGCGGGCACCCTGGTCGGCGGCCTGCTGGCCTCGACCTATGGCTGGCGCACGGCCTTCATCGTCGTGGGCCTGTTGGGCCTTCTGGTGGCGCCGCTGCTGCGTCTGACGGTGCGTGATCCCAAGCGGGGCGGGACCGATCCGGTCAAGACACAGGCCCAGGTCGCGGCCCTGGCCGCCGCGCCTGCCGGTTCGGACAGGGCGGGCAAAATCGCCGCGCAGATCATGTTGGGCATCGGCGCTAGCGCCCTGATCCTGGCGGCCCTGGTCAAGTTCGCGGGGCTGAATCTCGGCAATCCGCTGCTGTTCGTGTTTGGCGGGCTGCTGGCCATGGTCATCGGCATCTCGCTGATGGTGGCGCGCCGGACGGCCTCGGTGGTCATTCCCAAGCGAAGCTTCTGGCTGCTGGCTCTGGGGGCGGCTTCTTCGTCGGTCTGCGGTTATGGTGTGGCGGGCTGGTTGCCGCTGTTCTTCATGCGCAGCTTCAACCTGACCCTGGCCCAGACCAGCTGGTATTACTCAGGCATCGCCCTGATCGGCGGCATTCTGGGCATCTGGATGGGCGGCGCCATCGCGGACAAGCTGTCAAAGCGCGGCAAGGGCGCCTATCCGCTGGTTCCCGCCATCGCCTTCCTGATTTCGGCCCCCTGTTTCATCCTGGCGATGAATTCACCCTGGTTGATCGGTCTGGTCCTGCCGGGCGGTGGCAGTCATTCGCAGCAGCTGATCCTGGCCTTCCTGATCTTCCTTCTGCCCACGGGCCTGAACCTGGCGTGGCTGGGGCCGGTGTCGGCGGCGGTGCAGCATCTGGTGCCGTCGGCCATGCGTTCGACCGCTTCGGCTTTGTTCCTGCTGATCAACAACCTGTTGGGGATTGCGGTCGGCTTCTTCTACTTCGGCTGGATGAGCGACATGCTGCGTCCGACGTTCGGCGACGAGAGCCTGCGCTGGGCCATCTACACCGGCATGGGCTTCTATGTTCTGGCCGCCGTGCTGCTGTTCGGCGCGTCGCGCACGCTCAAGCGCGACTGGGTCGACTGAGCCGCTGGAGCATGGCTCACGCTTAATATCTGGAGCCTGATTCACCGCATCGTCGGAATCGCGCATCGATTCCATCTCAGCGGATCAGGCTCTAGACCAAAAGCATGGGCCCCGGCTGTTGCGCCTGCGAACAGCCGGGGCCTATAAGCCCCGCAACTTTCCCAGCAGCGGTTGCGGCGGTCACTCATGAACATTCACGAATATCAGGCCAAGCAGGTCCTCAAAGGTTTCGGCGCTCCCGTCGCCGAGGGCGTGCCCATCACTTCGGCAGATCAGGCGGAAGCCGCCGCCAAGCAACTGCCTGGCCCCCTCTATGTGTTGAAGTCGCAGATCCACGCCGGTGGACGCGGCAAGGGCAAGTTCAAGGAACTGCCCGCTGACGCCAAGGGCGGCGTGCGTCTGGCCTTCTCGATCGAAGACGTGATCAAGAACGCTCAGGACATGCTGGGCAACACCCTGGTCACCGCCCAGACGGGCGACGCTGGCAAGCAGGTCAACCGCCTCTACATCGAAGACGGCGCTGACATTGATCGCGAACTGTATTGCTCGCTGCTGGTCGACCGCGAGTTCGGCCGCGTCTCCTTCGTCGTCTCGACCGAAGGCGGCATGGACATTGAAGCCGTCGCCCACGACACGCCCGAGAAGATCAAGTCGGTCGTCATCGACCCGGCTGCAGGCGTGACCGAAGCTGACGTCGCCGCCATCAACGACGCGCTGGCCCTGACGGGTGAAGCCGCTGAAGACGGCAAGTCGCTGTTCCCCATTCTCTACAAGGCCTTCGTCGAGAAGGACATGTCGATGCTGGAGATCAACCCGCTGATCGTCATGGAAAACGGCCGTCTGCGCGTTCTGGACGCCAAGGTCAGCTTCGACGGCAACGCCCTGTTCCGCCATGAAGACATCAAGGCACTGCGCGACGAGACCGAAGAAGACGCCAAGGAAATCGAAGCGTCCAAGTGGGACCTGGCCTATGTCGCCCTGGACGGCAACATCGGCTGCATGGTCAACGGCGCGGGTCTGGCCATGGCGACGATGGACATCATCAAGCTGTACGGCAAAGAGCCTGCAAACTTCTGCGACGTCGGCGGTGGCGCCGGCAAGGAGAAGGTCGCAGCAGCCTTCAAGATCATCACCGCCGACCCCAAGGTCGAAGGCATCCTGGTCAACATCTTCGGCGGCATCATGAAGTGTGACGTCATCGCCGAAGGCGTGGTCGCAGCCGTGCAGGAAGTGGGCCTGAAGGTGCCGCTGGTCGTGCGTCTGGAAGGCACCAATGTCGAACTGGGCAAGAAGATCCTGAACGAAAGCGGCCTGGCCATCACCGCCGCTGACGACCTGGACGACGCTGCTCAGAAGATCGTCGCGGCCATCGGCTGAGTTCGTTCGCTCACCGTCCCTGAAACGGGTCCGGTCGGAGACAGGCCTTGGCCAAGTTCGAAGTGGTCGCTCTGGCGTTGGCGCCGGAGCGGCACATCGCCACCTTCATCGCCCATTACCGGCGCAGAGGCGCGGATCGCATCCGTGTCTTCTTCGACGGTGAGACGGCCTTGGCGGGGGACTTCGAAGGAGCTGAGGTGATCGCCTGCGACGACGGTTTCTGGCGTGATCTGGGCGTTCGCCCCGACAGCGTCGAGAACCGTCAGCGTGCGGTCTATGATCTGGCCTACCGCAGCGCGGACGCTGATTGGCTTCTGGTGGTCGATGTCGATGAGTTCATTCTGGGCGAGGGCTCGCTCCCGGACCTGCTGGACACGATCGAACCCGGTCGCGAGAGCGTGATCTTTCCCACGGTCGAGGCGGTCTATGACACCCGTCATGACCTGTCCCAGGAGTATGGCGCGGCCTTCTTCCGCAAATCCTACGGAAAGCCGTTCAGCTCCATCCTGCCGTATCTCCTCTATCCGGGGTGCGGGGGCTTCTTCACCAAGGGCCTGCTCGGTCACGACATGGGCAAGCACGCGGTCAGGACGGGGTTGGAAGGGGTCGAGGTCGACATCCATGAATCCAAGCGCGGCGGCGTTCCGTTTCAGGCCGCACGGACCAAGAGGCTGCTGCTCGCCCATTATGACGCCATCAGCCTGGAGCAGTGGCGCGCGAAATGGGACCGGCGGCTGGCGGTGCAGGACACGATGGAGATGGGCCGAAAGCGCAGCCTGCAATCCACGATCTACACCCGGGCGCGCCGCCTGGGCGAAGAGGTCGAACTGTTCCGGCGCATCTATGTCGTCGGTGGTCTCCAGACCTTCGTCCTTCGCAGCCTAAACCTGATTATTCCGAATAAAACCAACGATTTGACTGTCTAGAGAGAGCCTCGCATGTCCATCCTAGTCAATAAAGACACCAAGATCATCGTCCAGGGCCTGACCGGCAAGACCGGCGGCTTCCACACCGAACAGGCGCTGGCCTATCACGGCACCCAGATGGTCGCGGGCGTGCACCCGACCAAGGGCGGCACGAACTGGACCGGCTCGCACGGCGAAACCCTGCCGATCTACGCTTCGGTCGCCGAAGCCAAGGACGCCACGGGCGCAGACGCCACTGTGATCTATGTTCCGCCCGCAGGCGCGGCAGCGGCCATTATCGAAGCCATCGACGCCGAAGTCCCCTTCATCACCTGCATCACCGAAGGCATTCCGGTGCTGGACATGGTCAACGTCAAGCGCCGCCTGGAAGGCTCCAAGTCGCGCCTGCTGGGCCCGAACTGCCCGGGCATCCTGACGCCGGACGAATGCAAGATCGGCATCATGCCGGGCTCCATCTTCAAGAAGGGCAACGTCGGCATCGTGTCGCGCTCCGGCACCCTGACCTATGAAGCCGTGTTCCAGACCACCAACGAAGGCCTGGGCCAGACGACGGCTGTCGGCATCGGCGGCGACCCGGTCAAGGGCACCGAGTTCATCGACGTGCTGGAGATGTTCCTGGCCGACCCGGAAACCACTTCGATCATCATGATCGGTGAAATCGGCGGCGGTGCAGAAGAAGACGCCGCCCAGTTCCTGATCGACGAAGCCAAGAAGGGCCGCTCCAAGCCGATGGCTGGCTTCATCGCCGGACGCACCGCACCCAAGGGCCGCACCATGGGCCACGCCGGCGCCGTGGTTTCGGGCGGCAAGGGCGACGCAGAGTCCAAGATCGCCGCCATGGAATCGGCTGGCATCAAGGTCTCGCCTTCGCCCGCACGTCTGGGCAAGACCCTGGTCGAAGTCCTCAAGGGCTGAATTAGGTTCAGCTTTCTCCTTTTCCGAGTGGGAAGGCGAGGCTGTAACAATCCGATCTGCGCATCAAATGTGCGGATGACGGCTCAGATTGACGCCCTCGACTTTGGTCGGGGGCGTTTTTTTGACCCCTGCGACCAAATTCTCACCGAATTGCCCCCTTTCGGCCATGACCCATTAGGAAAGCGGGCCTATATGAATGGCGCGCCCCTCACGGAGATGTGTCCGGTCGGGTCCAGGGATTAGACGAGAACTATGGCGGACGATGCAGGTCGGCTGAATCAGGTCTTTGCCGAGACCTCTTTCCTCTACGGGGCCAATGCCGCCTATATTGAGGAACTCCACGAGAAGTGGGCCAATGATCCGGCCTCCGTCTCGGGCGAATGGAAGACCTTCTTCGACCAGCTTCGCGACAACGCCGCCAGCGTGAAGGCCTCGGCCGAGGCCGGCAGTTGGGGGCGCGGCGTCGCCACCGAGCCGACCGAAGAGACGGGCGTGTTCGATGGTCGTTGGCCCGCTCCCAAGCCTGATCCCAAGAAGCCGGGCGCCGCTGCGCCTGCCGCCAAGGCTGCGCCGGTCGAGGTCTCGGCTGACGTCATTCGCGCCGCCGCCCATGATTCCATTCGCGCCCTGATGCTGATCCGCGCCTATCGTGTGCGCGGCCACCTGCAGGCGCAGCTTGACCCGCTCGGCATTGAGCAGCCGGTCGAAAACCCGGAACTGACGCCTGAGTTCTACGGCTTCAGCAGCGCTGATCTGGACCGCCCGATCTTCCTCGACGGCGTCTTGGGTCTGCAGACGGGCTCGATCCGTCAGGTGCTGGAACTGCTCAAGCGCACCTACTGCGGCACGATCGGCATTCAGTACATGCATATCGCCGAGCCGGACGAGAAGGCCTGGCTGCAGCAGCGTTTCGAAGGCCCGGACAAGTTCGAGCAGAACGCCTTCACCAAGGAAGGCAAGCTGGCCATCCTGAACAAGCTGATCGAGGCCGAAGGCTTCGAGCGCTTCCTGCACAAGCGTTTCCCCGGCACCAAGCGGTTCGGTCTGGACGGCGGCGAGGCCATGGTTCCGGCGCTGGAGCAGGTCATCAAGCGCGGCGGCAATCTGGGCGTTGACGAAGTCGTTCTGGGCATGGCCCACCGCGGCCGCCTGAACGTGCTCGCCGCCGTGATGGGCAAGCCCTACAAGGTCATCTTCCACGAGTTCCAGGGTGGTTCGGCCGTGCCGAGCGACATCGAGGGCTCGGGCGACGTGAAATATCACATGGGCGCCTCTTCGAACCGCGAGTTCGACGGCAACCACGTCCACCTGTCGCTGACCGCCAACCCGTCGCACCTTGAAATCGTCAACCCGGTCGTGCTGGGCAAGGCGCGCGCCAAACAGGCGTTCGACATTCGCGAAGCCAACGAAGGCGTGCCGGAAGGCCAGTGGGCGCTGGACCGCTCCAAGGTCGTGCCGCTGCTGATCCACGGCGACGCCGCCTTCGCAGGGCAAGGCGTCGTGGCCGAATGTTTCGCCCTGATGGGGCTGAAGGGCTACCGCACCGGTGGCACCCTGCACTTCGTCATCAACAACCAGATCGGCTTCACCACCAGCCCGCGCAACTCGCGCTCCTCGCCCTATCCGTCGGATGTGGCCCTGATGGTCCAGGCGCCGATCTTCCACGTCAACGGCGACGATCCCGAGGCGGTTGTCTTCGCCTCGAAGGTGGCCACCGAATACCGCCAGAAGTTCCACAAGGATGTGGTGGTGGACATGTTCTGCTACCGCCGCTTCGGCCATAACGAAGGCGACGATCCCACCTTCACCCAGCCGCTGATGTATTCGAAGATCCGCGCCCAGCCCTCGACGCGTGAGCTGTATTCGCAGCGTCTGGTCGAACAGGGCGTGCTGACTCAGGCCGATGTGGACGCCGAACTTACGCGTTTCGAAGCCTTCCTCGATGAGCAGTTCGAAGCGGGCAAGACCTGGTCCGCCGACAAGGCGGACTGGCTGGACGGCCAGTGGAAGGGCCTGCAGGCGCCCAAGGATGAACCGCGCGGTGAGACCGCCGTTCCCCTGGCCAAGCTGCAGGATCTGGGGCACCGCCTGACCACGATCCCCAACAGCGTCGACATGCACAAGACGCTGAAGCGCGTCATCGACGGTCGACGCGAGGCCATCACCTCGGGCGAGGGCCTGGACTGGGCCACGGCCGAAAGCCTGGCCTTCGCCTCGCTAGTCGACGAAGGTTTCCCGGTCCGCCTGTCGGGTCAGGATTCCGTGCGCGGCACCTTCTCGCAGCGTCACTCGGGCATCATCGATCAGACGACCGAAGAGCGGTACATGCCGCTGAACAACCTGCGCGAAGGCCAGGCGAACTTCGAAGTGATCGACTCGGCCCTGTCCGAAGAAGCGGTGCTGGGCTTCGAGTACGGTTACTCGCTGGCTGATCCCAACACCCTGGTGATGTGGGAAGCCCAGTTCGGCGACTTCGTGAACGGCGCCCAGGTGGTGATCGACCAGTTCATCAGCTCTGGTGAACGCAAATGGCTGCGCATGAGCGGCCTGACCATGCTGCTGCCGCACGGCTATGAAGGCCAGGGACCGGAACACTCCTCGGCCCGTCTGGAGCGCTTCCTGCAGCAGTGCGCCGAAGACAATATGCAGGTCGCCAACTGCACGACCCCTGCCAACTACTACCATATCCTGCGTCGCCAGATGCACCGGTCGTTCCGCAAGCCGTTGATCCTGATGACGCCGAAGTCGCTGCTGCGTCACAAGAAGGCGGTCTCCAGCCTCAAGGATCTGGCCGAGGGTTCGTCCTTCCACCGCCTGCTGCGTGACGACGCCGAGCTGCGTCCCGATGTGGCCGGCGTCAAGATCAAGGCGGACAAGGACATCCGTCGGGTCATCCTGTGCTCGGGCAAGGTCTATTACGACCTGCTGGACGCCCGCGAGAAAAAGGCCAAGGACGGACAGGCCGTGGATGATGTCTACATCCTGCGTCTGGAGCAGTTCTATCCGTGGCCGATCCAGTCGCTGCGCAAGGAACTGGCCCGCTTCCCGAAGGCCGAGGTCGTCTGGTGCCAGGAAGAGCCCAAGAACATGGGCGGCTGGACCTTCGTCGATCCGTGGCTGGAACTGACCCTGGACAAGCTGGACGTTGCGTCCAAGCGCGGGCGCTACGTCGGTCGTCCCGGCTCCGCCTCCACGGCGGCCGGACTGATGAGCCGACACCTGAAGGAACTCGACACCTTCACGACCGAAGCCTTCGCCTGATACACCCTGTAAAAGACCGATCTAAAGACAAGCTGGACCTGACATGGCCGACATCCTGACCCCCGCACTCGGTGAATCCGTCTCCGAAGCCACCATCGCGAAATGGACCAAGAAGGTCGGTGATGCGGTCAAGAAGGACGAAGTTCTGGTCGAACTTGAGACCGACAAGGTCTCGCTGGAAGTCGTCTCGCCTGCAGACGGCACCTTGAGCGACATCAAGGCCGGTGAGGGCGACACCGTCGTCCCCAACACGGTTCTGGGCGTGGTCTCGGAAGGCGCTTCGGCGGCACCGGCCAAGGCCGCTGCGGCGCCCAAGGCTGAGGCCAAGTCGGCCCCGGCTGCTGCGGCTGCCGCCATCGACATCACCGTCCCCGTCATGGGCGAGAGCGTCGCTGAAGGCTCGATCGGCAAATGGCTCAAGGCCTCGGGCGCTCAGGTCAAGAAGGACGAACTGCTGGTCGAGATCGAAACCGACAAGGTCGCAGTTGAGGTTTCGGCACCCGCTGACGGCGTCCTGACCATCGCCGCCGACGAAGGCGCGACCGTCACTCCGGGCCAGAAGATCGGCTCTGTCGCCGCTTCGGGCGCCGCCTCCGCACCTGCGGCTGCTGCCTCGGCTCCGGCTGCTGCGCCTGCCAACACCGGCTCGGCTCAGGTTTCGGGCGCCAAGAACGAAACCCTGTCGCCCGCCGTTCAGCGCGTGGTCGGTGAAAACAACCTGGACCCCAAGGCCATCGCCGCCACAGGACCGAAGGGCAACATCACCAAGGCTGACGCCATCGCCGCCATCGGCGCCGCCGCTCCGGTTGCTGCTCCCGCCGCTGCTGCGCCTGTCGCGCCGCGTGCCGACCAGCCGCGCGAAGAGCGGGTGAAGATGACGCGCCTGCGTCAGACCATCGCTCGTCGCCTGAAGGAATCCCAGAACACGGCCGCTCAGCTGACCACCTTCAACGAGGTGGACATGACCAACGTCATGGCCCTGCGCGCCCAGTACAAGGATGTGTTCGAAAAGCGCCACGGCGTGAAGCTGGGCTTCATGTCCTTCTTCACCAAGGCGGTTGTCGCGGCCCTGCACGAGATCCCGGCCGTCAACGCCGAGATCGACGGCACGGACATCATCTACAAGAACCACTACGACATCGGCGTCGCCGTCGGCACCGACAAGGGTCTGGTGGTTCCCGTCCTGCGCGACGCCGACACCCTGTCGCTGGCGGGTATCGAAAAGGGCATCGGCGCCCTGGGCAAGGCCGCCCGTGACGGCGCCCTGACCATGGATCAGATGCAGGGCGGCACCTTCACCATCACCAACGGCGGCACCTATGGTTCGCTGATGTCGACGCCGATCCTGAACGCGCCCCAGTCGGGCATCCTGGGCATGCACAACATCGTCCAGCGTCCGATGGCCATCAACGGCGAGGTCAAGATCCGCCCGATGATGTACCTGGCGCTCAGCTACGATCACCGCATCGTCGACGGCAAGGAAGCCGTGACCTTCCTGGTTCGCATCAAGGAGCTGCTGGAAGATCCGCAGCGCGCTCTGCTGGACCTGTAAGACCTGAAAAAGGCGGCGAGGTTCTCGCCGCCTTTTCTAATTCAGGCGCTGGCCGTTCAGAGCGACAAGGCGATGATCAGCGACAGGGCGACGATGCCCAGGATCAGCGCCATGCCTGCCCAGTGCACTGTCCGAAGACGACGGGGCAGACTGTTGCCCCAGAATGCGCCTGAGGACGCCAACGCCAGAGCCATGCCTCGGCCAAGGTTGCGGGTTGTCAGGTCTGGGGGAGGCAGATCGTCTTCATCGTTGGCGGCGAACTCTCCTCGCGCCGCGCGCGCCAGCAGATCACGCGCCGCCTCCACCTGATCCGACGGAGCCATAAGCCGCAGGCCCAGAGCCCGCTGCATCAAAGGATCAACGGTGGTCTGGAAGCGCTCGGTCACATCGACGTCGATGCCTCGGTCGGCCAGGAAGGCCGCCGCCAGATCGGCTTCATACACATCCTGAAAACGGGCGATTTCGACCAGGGCCATGGGGCGCTCGTGTCACTTGGAGGGTGAGCGGAGCAGTATGGCGCCAGGGCAGGGTCCGCACCACGCAAAAGCGCGGCGCTGCGCGTCATGACGACAATAACGGTGAACAGCGATTAGTTGTGGAGTCGTACGCAAACTCGCATATCGTCGGTTGTGTCTTTAAGGTTTCGATCCATCGTTGATCGATCATCTTACGTATTTTGTTGGATTACAGGGCCTAAAAACGGTGGCCATATTCTGGCCATGGAATGGGCGGCGCGCGCAATCGGTGTGTTCTATGTCATGGGCGGGCTGCTGCTGTTGAGCCAGTCCTGGCTGAACTGGCGCCTGCAGGCGGAGCTGTCGCGGTTCGTGCGAATCCGCCTTGATGATTATGTTGAAGAACTGGCGACCGCCCTTGGCGGGGTGATGGTGCTGGCGTCGGGTCTGGCGCTGGCCCTGCTCAGCACCTGGGCGGTGTCGGCCTTCGTCGCAGGTTGGATTTTGCAGGCCATTTATCTGCTGTGGGCCAGCCGGGGCGCATGGAGCCGCAGCGCCTTTGTGGTCCGCTGCCGCCGTCAAAGCGTTCACGCCTTCGCCGGCTTCACCGCCGTGACCGCCCTGGTGCTTTGCCTGCCCCTGCTGGGCCTGTTGCGCTGATCAGCCGAACTCGGCTTCCAGATCCGCCAGACGCGCGGCCTGATCCTCGGCGATCAGGGCGTTGAGCAAGGGGTCGATGTCGCCTTCCATGATCTGGGGCAGGCTGTGCAGGGTCAGGTTGATCCGGTGATCGCTGACCCGGCCTTGCGGATAGTTGTAGGTGCGGATCCGCTCTGACCGGTCGCCCGAACCGACCTGGGACTTGCGCGTATCGGACCGGGCCAGATCCTTGGCCTGACGCTGCATGTCGTACAGGCGCACGCGCAGGTTCTTCATCGCCTTGTCGCGGTTGACGTGCTGGGACTTCTCCGAGGACGTCACCATGATGCCGGTGGGCAGGTGGGTGATGCGAACCGCGGAATCGGTCGTGTTGACGTGCTGACCGCCGCTGCCTGACGAGCGATAGGTGTCGATGCGGATGTCCTTGTCGTGGATCTCGATCTCCACGTCCTCGACCTCAGGCAGGACCGCGACGGTCGCGGCCGAGGTATGGATGCGGCCTTGCGACTCGGTCGAGGGCACGCGCTGGACGCGGTGGACGCCGCTCTCGAACTTCAGCCTTCCGAACACGCCTTCGCCCGTAACCGTGGCGATGATTTCCTTATAGCCCCCGGCGTCGCCCTCGGTCGCCGAATCCATCTCGACCCGCCAGCCGCGCGTGGAGGCGTAGCGCGAGTACATGCGGAACAGGTCGCCCGCGAACAGGGCCGCCTCGTCGCCGCCGGTTCCGGCGCGCACTTCCAGCACGGCCGAGGCGTTCTCGTCGGCGTCGCGCGGGGCCAGCAGCAGGGCGACCTCGTGTTCCAGACCCGGCAGGGTTTCACCCAGAACCTGAAGCTCGTCCTGCGCCATCGCCGCCATCTCGGGGTCGGCTAGCATGGCTTCCAGATCGACCATCTCGGCGCGGGCGCGGGCCAGTCCCTGAACCGCGTCGGCCACAGGTTTCAGTTCGGCGTGTTCTTTGGACAGGCGCACGATCTCGACGCCGTCGGTCGCTGCGCCCATGCGCGCTTCGACCTCATGGAAGCGGTCGAGAACCTGATCGAGACGAGCCTGGGGCAGTCGCAAGGCGGAAATCCTGAGGACGAAGGAGGGCGTCCTTAGCGCGTCAGCCCCCGTTTTGTCGATTGGAACCGCAGCGCAAGGGCGGCGCCGGGTTTGTGATCTTCGATAACGATGGCGTCAGGCGCGGTTACCGATCGCCCGCCAAGCGTTTAGCTAATACTTGAGCTTCACATGAGGAGGACGGAAATGTTTGATCGCCCGCCCCTATCGACGCCCGCAAACGTCATTCCAGCAGACGACGCCGCCACCAGCGTGGACCGTCTGTGCCGCCAGTACGACAGTCGCCTTGCCGATGAAGACGGTGATCTCTCCGCTCTGGAGGAGCGCGAGTTGAAGGCGATGGCCGCCATCTATGATCTGGATACGGATCGTTCCGCGTCAGAGGTCTGGCGCGATCTGCGCGCCGTCGTCACCCGCCAAATCCCACTCCCCAATGAGGATACGCCCTTGCCCGCATCAACTGAGCCTTTGACCCTTCTTGTTGTTGAAGACGACGCCGATTCCGCCGCCGCCCTGACCGAACTTCTGACCGAGGCGGGCCATAGCGTGGTCGGTCCCTTCCATAGCGCCGCTGCGGCTGAGGCGGCGGCGGCCCTGCACCACATCGACGCCGCCCTGTTAGACATCAACCTGTCCGACGACCGCACGGGCATCGAACTGGCGCGGTCCCTGACAGACCGCTGGAAGGTGAGGGTCGTCTTCATCTCGGGTGATGTGGCCGCCGCCGCCCAGCATGCCGATCTGGCCGAGGCCCTGGTGCTGAAACCCTATACCGGACCACAGATCCTGGAGGTGGTGGCCAGGCTGGGCGAGCGCCTGGACGCCTGACTGTAAGGCCTGACTTGCGTTGCAGCGGATAGCGGGCGATCACAGTCCATGCTGTCGAACCGCTCCCGCTATGCGCTGCGTGCGATGATCCATCTGGCGGGCCTGCCCGGCGGCGGTCCCGCGACGATCGCCGACATCGCTGAGGCTTCGGCGGCGCCGCGCAAGTTTCTTGAGGCCATACTTCTGGACCTGCGGCGCCAGCATCTGCTGGCGTCCAAGCGTGGCCGGACCGGCGGTTATGCCTTGGGGCGTCCCGCCGATGCGATCAGTTTCGCCGATGTGATCCGGGCCCTGGAGGGGCCTTTGGCCCTTGCGCCCTGTGCGTCTCGAACCGCCTATGGTCCGTGCGAGACCTGTCCCGATGTCGAGACCTGTCCCCTGCGTCCCGTGCTCAGCGACGGCCGCGACGCCTTGGCGTCGGTGTTCGAAGGCCGCACCCTGGCGCAGGCTGTGGCGAGCGTCTGAATAGAGACGGCGGAACGGCTTTCGCCACTCCGCCGCCGCATGCAGATCAGTTTGCGCGTTCGCGGAAGCGCCGCAGGAACTCGCGGATGTTTTCCTTGATCGATTTCTCGTTGGCGATCTTCAGCCGTTCCGTGGCGATCAGGGCGTCGCTCATGGAGGCCGTGCCTGTCGCCCCGACGGTTTCATCGAACAGAATACGGCCTGAGCCGGTGACGCTGTAACGAACCTCGCTGGTCACCGACAGGTCGAGGCCTGCAAACGGCTGTTTCAGGGCGATGAGTGAAGCGGTCACCGTCAGAGGCGCCCCTTCGGCGCCCATATAGCCTGCGGCGGCAAGCGAGGCTTCCAGCGCTGTCTTGAAATCAGCGTTCGAGACCTGGGCGGTCCAGAGCGGGTTGGTTTCCTTGCCGCCGGAAACATTGACCGCGGTCACGGATTTGTAGCCCGGATCGCCAGCGGAGGCCGTCAGGCCCGGCGTGGCGGGTACGGTCATCAGCGCCGGGTTCGACGGGGTGGCGCAGGCCGCCAGCCCCATCAGTGCAGCGACCACGGCTGCGGTTGTCAGTGATCGGATCATCAGGGGTTGGTTCCCTTATTGGCGGCAGGCGCAGGCGCAGGCGCGGCCTGGGCGGCAGCTTGCTGGGCCGGGGTCTGGAGGACAACCATCAGAGGGTTGGGCTTCAGGTCGTTCATGGCGCCCGAGGTCGCATCCACCGCGCCCCCGATCAGTCCGCCCACCAGAATATTGCCCGCCATCGCGGCGCCGCCCCCGCCGGAGACACTGCTGGTGACCTCGACCGTCTGGGTGACATAGCCGTCCAGCGCCACCGTGACCTGGAACGGGTCCTTGCGCGGCATGCGGAAAGTGCAAGGCGTACTGACGCATTCGAAACCGTTCGAGGTGCTGGCGCGCGCGCCGGGCGGCGTGCTTTCGACGGTGAATTGCTGCGTCGTGCCGCGCGTAATCGTGGCGCAGGCAGGCAGAGACAGCGCCAAGCTTGCAAGCAAGAGCGCGCGCGCGCCGAAGCGCACGTTGATGGTGGAAATCATTGACCCCTCAGTCGATAGGAGCACGCCAAGTTGGCAGCTCACAACTTCGCCAGTTGCACGTGATGCAACCTGCGTCAATCGTCCAAACATGACAGATTAACGGTGCGGATCGGCGTGAGTTATCGCGCGCGCATGAGGGGCATGATCGGACCCTTCAGAGCCTACTCTGCCGGCGCCAGCGCTGGTTCCAGCATGGCTTCGGCGACGCGCGCCGCATTCAACTCTGCCGCCTTTTCCTCGACCAGTTCGACGATGTGGTCGATCATGCCGTCGTTGGCCTGTTTGTGCGCGATCTTGCCGTTCAGATAGATCATGCCCGCCCCCTTGCCGCCGCCGGTGAAGCCGATGTCGGTGTAGAGGGCCTCGCCCGGACCGTTCACGACGCAGCCGATCACCGACAGGCTCATGGGCGTGGAGATATGGGCCAGTTTCTCTTCCAGCAGAGCCACCGTCTCGATGACATTGAAGCCCTGACGCGCGCACGACGGACAGGCGATGATGTTGACGCCCCGGTGGCGCAGGCCCAGCGACTTCAGGATGTCGAAACCGACCTTGATCTCCTCGACGGGATCAGCGGCCAACGACACGCGGATGGTGTCGCCGATGCCCGCCCACAGCATGGAGCCCATGCCGATGGCCGACTTGATCGTGCCGGTGCGAAGGGGGCCCGCCTCGGTCACGCCCAGGTGCAGTGGGCAGTCGATGGCCTCGGCCAGTTGCTGATAGGCGGCGACGGTCAGGAAGGGGTCGGACGCCTTCACCGAAATCTTGAACTCGTGGAAATCGTGGTCCTGCAGGATGCGGGCGTGGTTCAGCGCGCTCTCGACCATGGCGTCGGGGCAGGGCTCGCCGTATTTTTCCAGCAGTTCCTTCTCCAGCGACCCGGCGTTGACGCCGATCCGCATCGAACAGCCGTGGTCCTTGGCGGCCTGAATCACATCGCGCACCCGGTCGGCCGAACCGATGTTGCCGGGATTGATCCGCAGGCAGGCCGCGCCCGCCTGGGCCGCCTCGATGCCGCGCTTGTAGTGGAAGTGGATGTCGGCGACCAAGGGGACCTTGGCCTCGCGGGCGATGGTCTTGAAGGCCTCGGTCGATTCCACATCGGGGCAGGAGACACGCACGATGTCGGCGCCCGCCTCTTCCAGTTGGCGGATCTGGTCGATGGTCGCCGCCGCATCGGACGTCGGCGTATTGGTCATCGACTGGACGCTGATCGGGGCGTCGCCGCCCACCAGCACAGAGCCGACGCGGATCTGGCGGCTCTTGCGGCGCTCGATGTGGCGCCAGGGTCGGACGTGCGTATGGTCGCTCATGATGGCCCTCATATAGGCCGATGATGACGGCGGGGCCACGGCGCCCGCGTCACTTCGTTGATCAGGGTTGCGGGGTGTAGGGGCGGGGGCCGGATGTCACGGTGACAGGGCGCGGCGCGGCGGCCTGTGGGCGGGGCTGGGGCGCGGGTGCAGAGGCTTCGCGGTTGGCCTGACCGGCCCGTGCGTTCAACTGCGCCAGCGATGTTTGCAGCGCGGGCAGGGCGCCGCCATGCTCGCCATTCAGATAGACGTCGAAGGCGGTCGGGTCCGACACGTCAATGGTCGCCGACACGCCCAGCGGCGCGCGCCATGCCTCGCCTGCCGCCATTTGCCGGGCGAACAGAATCCGGTCGCTGCCCATCCGCACCACGAAGGCGCCGGGCTTCTTGGCCTGGATCACGACCTGAGAGGCGTTTGCGGGCGCGCCATAGACGGCGCCGCGCGGGTTGAAGGCCCTTTGCACGGTCTCGGTCGGGGCCGGGGCGGCGCCGACGACTTCGGGATCGTTCGGATCGACGCCGGTCAGTTGCGCCTCAAGTCCGCGCGTGATGTAGGGGGCGGGCGTCGTCTGATCCTGCGGCGCGGCGCGCGGGGCGCCCAGGTCCATCTCGTGGGCGGCGGCTGCGCCCTGGGCCCAGGTGTTGGGTAGGGTGGCGATGTCGGATGGGTGCGGCGCCTGAACCCGGCTGATGCGCTGAAACACGTTCCAACCGATGACGGCGACGGCGGCGATGATGATGCCCGCCATGATGCGGGGCGTGTTGCGCTTGACGTCCTCGAAGGCGATGCCCACCGGCGCCTTCAGCGGCACGGAGGTGTCGGGGCTTTCGCGCTTGAACCGTTCGACGGCCAGTTGTTCGTCTAGGCCCAGCGCCCCGGCATAGGCGCGCACATAGCCGACCGCGAAAACGCGCGAGGGCAGGGATGACCAGTCGTTCTGCTCCAGCGCCGTCAGGAAACGGGCGTTCACCTTGGTCTCGGCCGCCAGGATGGGCAGGGTCTTGCCGGACTGGGCGCGGGCGTGGCGCAGGGCCAGGCCCAGGCTCGCCGCATCGTCGATGGAGTGGTCGGCTTGGCTTGCGGCATGAGCGACCGTGTCGATGGTCGGACCTCTATCCCTCGCCATGACGTCCGCCTCCAAAATCGGCCCGGTATTCGGAACGGTTTCTCGCGCCGTACTCAAAAGGTCCCACCGGATAAGATGTCATGAAAACGGGCTGCGCGTCTGGCGTTTGCGCCTGAATTGCCTGTTGTGGATAAACTAATCCGATCGCGCCAGCAACGCGGTTCCCGTCAGGAAACCCCCATGGATTGTCAGACGACGACGTTCAACTTGCGCGCCAGGGACTGCAACTCGTTGCGGACAGAGCCGGTCGACAGGTTCAGCAGATTGGCCATGCCGCGCCGCGCCGCCGTCAGGTCCGCCGACAGGATCATGCGCTTGACCGGCCCCACCCCGCCCGCTGGCGCCGACAGGCGGGTGAAGCCCAGGGTGATCAGGGCGAAGGCCTCCAGAGGCCGCCCCGCCAGTTCGCCGCAGATGGACACAGGCGTGCCGGTGTCGGCGCAGGCCTTCTGGATCGTCTGCAGCGCCCGCAACGCAGGCGGCGACAGCGGGTCGTAGCGATCCGAAACCAGCGGATTGGTGCGGTCTGCGGCGTACATATACTGGAACAGGTCGTTAGTGCCGATCGACACGAAGTCGGTCAGCGGCAGCAGGGCGTCCAGGTGCCACAGCAGCGACGGGCATTCGATCATGGCCCCGACGCGCAGCAGGGCGGGCAGGGGACGGCCCCGGCGCTTGGCCCAGTCGCACTCTATATCGACCAGTTCGCGCGCGGCGCGGAATTCGTCCACGGTGGCGATCATGGGGAACATGACGCGCAGTTCGCGTCCGGCCCCCGCCGTCAGCAGGGCGCGCAACTGCATCCGCAGCAGCGACGGCCGGTCCAGACCCAGACGAATGGCGCGGCGGCCAAGGGCGGGGTTCTCTTCGCGCTCGGCCTCCAGATAGGGCAGTACCTTGTCGCCGCCGATGTCCAGGGTGCGGAAGGTGACCGGCTTGTCGCCCGCCGCGTCCAGAACCAGCTTGTACAGCGCCGTCTGGGCGTCCAGCCGGGGCAGTTCATCAGACACCATGAACTGGAACTCGGTGCGGAACAGGCCGATGCCCTCGGCGCCCGTCTCGACCATATTCTCCAGATCGACGGCCAGACCGGCGTTGGTCAGGACGGTGATCCGCTGACCGTCCAGCGTCACGGCCGGAACATCGCGCAACTGAGCGAACTCGGCCTGACGCTGCTCGCGCACGGCCATGCGCGACTGCACGGCCTCCAGCATGTCAGGGCGGGGCCGCAGATAGGCCTCGCCCGTCTCGCCGTCCGCGATGATCATGTCGCCTTCGGACAGGCGATCGCGCAGGCCCATCAGGCGCCCGACGCAGGGAATCTGCAGCGCGCGGGCCACGATGGCGGCGTGGCTGGCGGCCGAGCCTTCTTCCAGCAACAGGCCCTTCAGCTTGTCGCGCGGATATTCCAGCAGGTCGGCAGGGCCCAGGTTTCTGGCCACCAGAATGGCGTCGTCGGGCAGTTCGCGCTCGCCCGGCTTGTCGCCCGCCAGCACCCGCAGCAGCCGGTTGGCCAAATCTTCGAAGTCGTGCAGCCGTTCGCGGATATAGGGGTCGCGCGCCTGGGCGAAGCGGGCGCGGTGTTCGTTGCGGACCCGATCCACCGAGGCTTCCGCCGTCAGACCGTTGCGCACCGCCTCTTCCAGCGACCGGTTCCAGCCCCGGTCGTCGGCGAACATCCGATAGGTCTCCAGCACCTCGAACGAGGGACCGGCCAGACCCTGTCCCTTGTCCAGCATGGCGTCCAGGCCGGTCTTCAGCGAGGCCAGCGCCAGCTTCAGCCGCGCCTCCTCCATCGACGGGTCGTCGCTGAGCAGTTTTTCGGGCGGCAGGGGGGCTTCGTGCAGAACCACCTGACCAAAGGCCAGGCCGTCGGCGAATTTCTGACCCTTCAGCCGTTCGGGCCGGTGCGGGGCCAGTTCGACGTCGCGCAGTTCGTCCTGATCCAGCAGTTCGCCGGACGACACCGTCTCGGACAGGACCATGGCGATGGTCTGGATGTCCTCGACCTCTTCCTCGTCATAGCGACGCTCGGTGCGGTTCTGGACGACCAGAACACCGATGGCCCGCCCGCCCCGCAGCAGGGGCGCGCCGAGGAAGGCGTGATAGGGGTCTTCGCCCGTTTCCGGGCGGTAGGAGAAGCTGGGGTGCGAAGGCGCGTCCGACAGGCTGATCGGCTGGGCCATGCGGGCCACTTCGCCCACCAGACCTTCGCCGGGACGCAGCCGGGTGTTGTGGACGGCGTCCGGGTTCAGACCTTCGGTGGCGAACAGCTCAAGCTCGCCAGAAGCGCGGCGCAGATAGATCGAACAGACTTCGGCGACCATGGAGCGGGCGATGATGCGCACCACCATGTTCAGGCGGTCCTGAGCCGGCGTGGCGCCCGCACCCGCCCCGCCCAGAGCCTCGCGGATCTGGCGCAGGAGGATGCGGGGTCCTCTGGTCATTACGCCGCCTGCCGGCATCGTCGCTCCCGCGCTTCGGCGCCGAGGCGCCCGCTCTCCGTCATATCATAGCGCGCCGATGCTGCGACGCGCCTCCCATCTGGACGCCGCAGCGTCCGCTTGAACCTAAAGCGCGTCCAGACCGTAGGCCGAATGTAGGGCGCGCACGGCCAGTTCGGCATAGGCGGCGTCGATCAAAACGCTGATTTTGATTTCCGAGGTCGAAATCGCCTGGAATTTCACGCCCTTGTCGGCCAGCGCCTGGAACATCAGCTGGGCCACGCCTGCGTGGCTGCGCATGCCGACGCCGACGACCGAAACCTTGGCCACGTCTTCGTCAACGCGGATTTCCTCAAAGCTGAGCTGCTCCTTGGCGGCGGTCATCAGTTCGGCGGCGCGCACGGCGTCGCGACGGCCGGTCGTGAAGGTCAGGTTGACCGTGCCCGCTGTACGGGCCTGGCTCTGCACGATCATGTCGACATTGACGTTGGCCTCGGCCAGGCGGGTGAAGACGTCGGCGGGCGCGTCCACACGATCGGCCAGACCCAGCAGGGTGATGCGGGCTTCGTCACGGCTCATGGTTACACCGGACACGATGCGTTTTTCCACGATCTCCTCCTCGTCGCAGATAAGGGTTCCGCCCTTGTCGGGCATGACGCCATTAGCGTCGGGTTCAATGAAGCTGGACAGCACGCGCACAGGCACCTGCTTGGCCATGGCCAGTTCGACCGAGCGGGTCTGCAGCACCTTGGCGCCCAGGGACGCCATCTCCAGCATCTCCTCGTAGGAGACCTTGTTCAGGCGCCGCGCGCGGCTCTCGATGCGCGGGTCGGTCGTATAGACGCCGTCCACGTCGGTGTAGATGTCGCAGGGCGCGCCGATGGCGGCGGCGACGGCGACGGCCGAGGTGTCGGACCCGCCCCGGCCCAGGGTCGTGATCTTGCCGTCCGTCGTCACGCCCTGAAAGCCGGGGACAATGGCGATCTCGCCGGAATCGACGGCGGCGGCCAGTTTCTCGCCGGGAATGTCGACGATGCGGGCGCGGGCGTGGGCGTCGTCGGTGATGATCGGCACCTGCCAGCCCATCCACGAGCGCGCGTTCAGGCCCATGTTGCGCAGGGTCGCGGCCAGCAGGCCGGACGTGACCTGTTCGCCCGAGGCGACCACCACGTCATATTCGTCATCGCTCAGCGGCAGGCCGGCGGCGGCAGGGCCTGCGCCATCGGTCCAGGCGACCAGCTCATTGGTCTTGCCCGCCATGGCCGAGACCACGACGGCGACCTTCTTGCCCGAGACGGCTTCGGCGGCGATGATCCGCGCGGCGCGGCGGATGCGTTCGAGGTCGCCCATCGAGGTGCCGCCGAATTTCATCACCAACCGTTTGGTCTCGCCGCCCGCGCTGACAGGCTGCGTTGTCTCTGGTCGTGAAGAATTAGGCCGCGTCATCGTGGCGATCCGCCCCCTGCTTGCGTGAGAAGCCGCGAAGGTCCATCCCTCGCGTCATGACCGCTTCTAACGGCGCCGCCGCGTCTCGCATACCCCGTGAAGGGCATGGTTTTTCGCAAAATTCGCCTGAAGGGGCGTTTGGCGCATCGATTGACCCTGCCGATGTCGCCCGCTTCTCGGCCCAGGCGGCCGAATGGTGGGATGCGCATGGCCCGTTTGCGCCGCTGCACCGCTTCAATCCGGCGCGACTGAAACTGATCCGTGAACAACTTTGCGCCCGTCTGGGCCGTGATCCCAAGGCGCGTGCGCCGTTCGAAGGCTTGACCCTGCTCGACGTCGGCTGCGGCGGCGGCCTGATCGCCGAGCCGATGCGGCGCATGGGCTTCACGGTCATGGCGGTCGACGCCTCGTCCGAGAATATCGGCACCGCGCGCGCCCATGCCGACATGGTGGGGCTCGATATCGCCTACCGCGCCGCCACCGTCGAACAGATCGAGGCCGAGGGCGTTGGTCCCTTTGACGTGGTGCTGACGATGGAGGTGATCGAACACGTCGCCGATCCTGAGGCCTTCGTGCGCGCCTGTTCGCGTCTGGTGAAACCGGACGGCGTCATGATGGTGGCCACCCTGAACCGCACGCTGAAGTCGCTGGCTCTGGGCAAGATCGCGGCCGAATACATTCTGCGCTGGGTGCCTGCCGGAACCCACGACTGGCGCCAGTTCCTGAAGCCCGACGAAATCCGCCAGATGCTGTCGCAGGAGCCGGTCACGGTCGAAGGCCCCTATGGCCTCAACTACGACCCGCTGAACGATCGCTGGAGCCAGACCGACGATGCAGGCATCAACTATATGATGGTCGTCACGCCGCAGTCATGACTGGCGTGATCGTCACCGGTGGTCCCGGATCGGGAAAGACCACGTTGATCGAGGCCCTTGCTGCTACGGGGCGCCAGGTCCAGCCGGAAGCGGGGCGGGCCGTCATTCGCCGCCAGCAGATCATCGACGGGCAGGCGCTGCCCTGGCGAGATCGGGCTCTGTTTGCAGAGTTGATGCTGGACCGCGATCTGGAGGCGCATGGGATGTCGGCCGCTGCGCCCGGGATCGTATTTCACGACCGGGGTCTGCCTGACCTTGTCGGCTATCTTGAGCTGTGCGGCCTGGCGCCGCCGGATCATTTTCTGACGGCGGCGCGCGAGCGAAGATATGCGCGCCGCGTGTTCATCGCGCCTGTCTGGCCCGAGATTTTCGGTCAGGATGCCGAACGTCGTCAGGATCTGGAGGAGGCGCGCCGCACCCATGAGGCCATGCGCGCCGTCTATCCGCGCTTCGGCTACGAACTGGTCGAACTGCCAAAAGCCTCGGTCGAGGTCAGGGTGGCCTTCATTCTGGATCAGGTCAGGCCAGAGACCTGACCATATATCGCGCGTCGTCGCCGTAGCTGGCCAGTTTTTCGGCCATGCCCTCGGCCTCGACCGGCTCAAAGCCGTGGCGGCTCCAGAAACGCGTCGCGTCATTGACGGCGACCAGGGCGATGGCGGGCCAGCCGTCTTGCGTCGCCTGTTCGGCCAGTTGCTCGACAACGGCGCCGGTCACGCCGCCGCCGCGCGCGTCGGGATGCAGGGCCAGGTCGTGCAGATAGATCAGGGTCGGCTCTGACGGCAGGCCCTCGATCACCGTGTTCAGCGGCGGGGCCGAGGCCTCGCGCCACGGATAGGCGATCAGATAGCCCTTGGCAGGGCCATCGTCCGCCAGAACGAAACAGCCGCGCGGATAAAGCGCCAGCCGGTTCTCGAAACAGGCCTGGTCCTCGAAATGATCGGGGAAGGACACGCGCGCCACATTGACCACGGCCTCGATGTCGTCGGGCCGCATCGGGCGCCAGTTCAAAGTCATCAGTTCACCTTTGAGGGATCGACAGGGGCGTCGGGCAGGGCGGAAACGGGCACCCCGTCCTCCTTCAGCTTTTTCACATCGGCGGGCGTGGCCTCGCCATAGATTTCGCGCTTCTCGGAGCGGCCTTCGTGGATGTCGCGGGCCTCGCGGGCGAAGCTGTCGCCGACATAGTCGAAATTGGCCTCGACATGGGCGCGCACCTCGCGGGCGGCCTCCATCATCATCGACTGGACCTTGGCCGCGACGTCCGGTGCTGGCGCGGCCTTTTTCGTGCCGCTGACCGAGGGAGCCATGACGGCCTTTTCGACTGCGCGGGAGCCGCAGAACGGGCATTCCACCAGACCGCGCGCGGCCTGATCGTCATAGTCGGACGAGGAGCCGAACCAGGCCTCGAAGCCGTGGGTCTGGTCGCATTTCAGGGCGTATCGGATCATGAGACAGGCAGGAAGTCGCGGTCGTGGGTCAGGGCGGGAACCGCAGAACGGGCCTTGTTGACCAGCGTCAGGTCCAGTTTCGCCGTCAGGACGCAAGGCTCGTCATGATCGGCCTTGGCGATGATCTCGCCCCAGGGACCGACGATACTGGAGCGGCCCCAAGTCCGGCGGCCGTCTTCGTGCAGCCCGCCCTGCGCCGGGGCCAGTACAAAAGCGCCGGTCTCGATGGCGCGGGCGCGCAGCAGGGTCTCCCAGTGGGCTTCGCCGGTCGGCACGGTGAAGGCGGCGGGCACGGCGATCATTGACGCCCCGGCCTTGGCCAGCTGGCGATGCAGGTGGGGAAAACGAATGTCGTAGCAGATGGTCAGGCCCAGACGCCCCCAAGGCGTGTCCGCCACGACCGCCCCGTCACCGGGCCGCACAGTGGCGCTCTCGCGATAGGTCTCGCCATTGGGCAGATCGACGTCGAAGACGTGCAGCTTGTCATACCGCGCCGTGATCGCCCCCGTCGGATCGACCAGCAGGGATCGGTTGGCGGCGCGGTCATCGCCGGGGCGGCCCGACCGGACGATGGCCGATCCGATCAGCAGCCAGACGCCCAGCTCGGACGCCAGACGCCGCAGGCCCAGCACGGCGACATCGGCGTTCTCTTCACTCAGCATGGCATCGCGGCGTTCGCGGCGCTGTTCCAGGACATTGGTCCCTTCCGGCGTCAGGATGAACTTCGCACCGCCCGCTGCGGCCTCACGGATCAGCGGCTCGACATGGGCCAGCCCGCCCGCCGCCGTCGCAGGCGTGCGGGTCTGGATCAGGGTGATGTCGAGCCCCTGGCTCATCTTCAGGCGGCCAGCAGCGGGTCGAGGCGACCTTCGCGGTCCAGCGCGTGGATGTCGTCAGACCCGCCGACGTGCTGGTCGTTGATGAATATCTGCGGGAAGGTCATGGCACCGCCCGAACGCTGGACCATTTCGGCCTTCTTGTCGGGATCGTTGGACGCCACGATCTCGGTGTAGTCGACGCCCTTCTTCTTCAGCAGCGACATGGCGCTGAAGCAGTAAGGGCAGCCGGGCTTGGTGTAGATGACGACGTCGGCCAATTCAGCACTCCAGGATTACGGGTCGGCGCCGACGCGCAGGCGCGCCGACGGGTGTTGGACCCTACATAGTCAGATCGCGGGCGTTTCGCACCCTTGCGATGACCGCCAGGTCCACGGCCCGCGCCCCGGCGTCGAGCAGGGCGCGGGCGCAGGCCTCTGCGGTCGCGCCGGTGGTCAACACATCGTCGATCAGAAGGATGCGCCGACCCTTGATCCTGCGGCGTCCCGCCTCGGTCACGGCAAAGGCCTTTTTCACATTCAGCCGCCGCCCTCTGCGGCTTTTCCCACCCTGGCTGTCGGTGTGGCTGGTGCGGATCAGGCTGTCGGGCAGATAGTCCAGCCTGCAGTTCCGCGCCAAAGGCCGGGCGATCTCGGCGGCCTGGTTGAAGCGTCGCGACAGCAGCCGCATCGGGTGCAGCGGCACCGGGATCACAGCGTCGGCGTCTGCGGTCAACTCGGCGGCGGCGCGTCCGATCCAGCGTGCGAACAGGGGCGCGAACTGCTGCTGGTCGCCGTGCTTGTATCGCAGGATCAGCCCGCGTGAAGCGTCGTCATAGATACAGGCCGCCCGCGCTCGTTCGAACGCATAGGGCAGGGTGGCGCAGGCGGCGCAGCGGTCCTCGGCGAAGTCGCCGCCATCAAACTCGAACGCCGCCCCGCAGCCGTCGCAGACCGGCGCCTCCAGAAAGACGATCCGGCTCCAGGCGTCTGGCGTGAGGCCCGCCGCCGCCGTGGCTTCGCGGCTGTCGTGGGCCATCGGCGGCAGGATCATGTCGACCAGACCGCGCCCGGTCATGCGGCTCAGACGCAGCAACCGCGCACTGACCCCTTCCCACGCCGCGCGCCAGACCCCATCCTGTGCGTCCATGACCTCCCCCACGTCTTCCTCTTCCGGCCCGCCTCAGATCTTCGACGCGCGCCGTCGCCAGACCCGTCTGGCGCGCGCAACCCCTCGGTTCCGCAGTGCAGACTTCCTCCACACCCGTGCTGCGGACAACGCGGCCGAGAGCCTGGCCGCCATCCTGCGCGACTTTCCCGTCGCCGTCGATCTGTCCGCCCATTCCGGTCCCTTCGCCGAGGCGGCGGCCCTCAGCGACGCCGCGCCGCGCGTGGGGCCGATCCTGACGCCGACGACACAGGCGGAGCGTGCGGCGCCGGGGGCGGGCGCCCTGCCGTTGGCTGATGGATCTGCTGATTTGATCGTCTCTTTGCTCAGCCTGCACTGGGCCAACGACCTGCCGGGCGCCCTGGCCCAGATCAAGCGGGCGTTGAAACCGGATGGCCTTTTCATCGGGACCCTGTTCGGGGCGGGCACGCTGAAGGAGCTGCGCGGCGTCCTGACCGAGGCGGAACTGTCCCAGCGTGGCGGGGCCCAGGCGCGGGTTTCGCCCTTCGCTGACGGTTATGACGGTGCGGCCCTGCTGCAGCGGGTCGGTTTCGCCCTGCCGGTGTCGGACGTGGATCGGTTCACCGTTCGCTACCCCGACCTGTTCGCCCTGATCCGCGACCTGCGCGCCATGGGAGAGACCAATGTGCTGCATGGCCCGATCCGGCCTTTGACCCGTGGCGTCATCGCCAAGGCCGCAGCCCTCTATGCCGAACGATACGCCGATGTGGACGGGCGCATTCCGGCGACCTTCGAGATCGTGCATCTGGCGGGCTGGAAACCGCATGAAAGCCAGCAGAAACCGCTGGAGCGGGGCTCAGCAAAAACCCGTCTGGCCGATGCTCTGGGCGTGCGCGAGCACAACGGGCTCGAAAACTGACCTCAGCCCTTGCTGATGGCTTCGGTGATGGCGGTGATGGCGGTGTTGAACACCGTCGTGGCGGCGTTTCCAAAGGCGACCACTGAGCCGAGGATCACCAGGAAGATCAGGGCGCAGATCAGACCGTACTCAATGGCGGTGGCGCCGCTGTCGTCGCGCAGGATCCGGGCGATGAAACGTCTCATGGCCGGCCTCCCTGGTCGGCGGTTTCAGAGCAGGTCGCGCAGCCAGGCGACCAGAGGTTCGTCCGCCGGAGGCATGGGATAGTCCGAAAGCTTGTTCGGTTTCACCCAGGCCAGGGCGTCGTGTTCACGCGCCGTGACCACGCCATCCCATCGCCGACACAGGTAAAGTGGCATCAATAGGTGAAATGAATCGTAAGCGTGGCTGGCGAAAACGAACGGGGCCAGACAGGCTTCTTTGACGTCGATGCCCAGTTCTTCGTGCAACTCGCGGATCAGGGCGGCTTCGGGGCGTTCGCCGGGTTCGACCTTGCCGCCCGGGAACTCCCACAGACCCGCCAGCTTCTTGCCCTCGGGCCGTTTGGCGATCAGCACCCGGCCGTCGACATCGACCAGGGCGACGGCGACGACCAGAACAGTCGGCAGTACGGCGGGAATAACAGCCTCGTTCACGAGCGGTAGTCGCCGTTGATCTCGATATAGCCCTTGGTCAGGTCGCAGGTCCAAACCGTCGCCGACGCCCGGCCCGAACCCACATCGACAGTGATGTCGATCTCGGGGTTCTTCATATAGGCGGTCATCTTGGCCTCGTCATAGGTCGCGGACGGGGCGCCTTCGATGGCGGCTTCATGCGGGCCGAACCAGATGGCCAGATGGTCGCGGTCGACCGGCTCTTCGGTCTTGCCCACGGCCATGACGACCCGGCCCCAGTTGGCGTCCTGACCGGCGATGGCGGTCTTGACCAGGGGGCTGTCGGCGATCGACTTGGCCAACTTTCGTGCTGATGCCGGGCTGGCGGCGCCGTCCACCGTCACCTTGACGAACTTGGTCGCACCCTCGCCGTCGCGCACCAGCTGGTGGGCCAGATCCAGCATCACCTTGTCCAGCGCGGCCGAGAAGCTCTTCAGGCGACGGTCGCCGACGCGCCCGATGCGCGGCGCGCCCGATGTGCCGGTGGCGAACAACAGGCAGGTGTCATTGGTCGAGGTGTCGCCGTCCACCGTCACCGAGTTGAAGGTGGTGCGGACGTGCAGGCCCAGCAGCGCCTGCAGCACATTGGGATGGATGTCGGCGTCGGTGACGATGAAGGCCAGCATGGTCGCCATGTCCGGCGCGATCATGCCCGACCCCTTGGCGATCCCGGCGATGCGGACCTTGTAGCCCTCGATCTCGGCCTCGGCGTAGGAGCCCTTGGGGAAGGTGTCGGTGGTCATGATGCCGCGACCGGCCTTTGCCCAGGCGTCGGAATCCATGCCCTGTTCGATCTCGGGCAGTTTGGCGATGATCTTCTTTTCGTCCAGCACCACGCCGATCACGCCGGTCGAGGCCAGCATGACGTCGCGCTGGCGGCAGCCGAAGCGTTTGGCGACCTCTGAGGCGGTGCGGCGCGCCGCATCGGCCCCGGCCTTGCCGGTGAAGGCGTTGGCGCAACCGGCGTTGACGACCAGGGCGCGCACATCCTTGCCGCCCTCGGCCGATCCCAGCTGTTTCTTGCACCAGTCGACCGGCGCTGAGCCGATCTTGTGGCGGGTAAAGACCCCGGCGCAGCTGGTGCCGCGCGCAAAGCGGAACACCACCAGATCATCGCGTTCATGCTTGTAGAATCCGGCGCGGGCGGTGGCGATCTCGACGCCGCCGATGGGCGGTATGGTCGGGAAGGGCACGGCCAGGGGTGAAACCGCCAGGCCGGGCTTGCCGGCGGCGGGGGCAGGCGCGACCGTGGGCGTGTCCGATGTCGGGCGCGTCGCGCGTTTCAACGCCGTGGCGAACGGGTCCAGCGCTTTTTCCAACGCCTGTTCCAGCGCCTGTTCGATCTTGTGGCCGGTCTTGGAGGGGGGCTTGTTCATGTCAGGCGGCCGGTGCGGAGGTGTTGGTCGGGTTCGGGTTCGAGATCTGGGCGGAATCGGCGGGCGCCTGACCCTGTCGCGCGCCGTCGCCGGGCAGCAGGACATTCACCTTGGCCTTGTTGCGAAGCTGCTCCAGCAGCTGACGCACGCCTTCATAGGTCAGATAGCGGACGATTTGCGGGCGCGCCTGCTCCAGGGTCGGCGGGTTCTCCTTGCGGCGGTCCTCGACCCGCAGCACGGCCCAGCCGCCTTCGGTCTGGAAAGGACCGACCGTCGATCCAGCCGGCTTGTCCCGCAGGGCGCTGGCGTAGGTCTGCGGCATGACGTCCAGCGTGGAATAGCCCAGGTCGCCGCCGGAAAAGCGCGTCGCCTCGTCCACCGAACGCTCCATGGCCACGGCCTCGAAACTGGCGCCCTGGCCCAGAATTCCGATCACCGCGTCGGCCTCGGTCTTGGTGCGCGACAGGATCAGGCGGACGCGGATCTCCTCCGAGGTCTTCGCCAGCCGAAGCTGCTCATTATAAAGGTTCTGGACCGCCTGGTCGGAAATGGCGCCATTGACCACGCTCTCGACCAGCATGTCGCCCAGGATGCGTTCGCGGGTCGCCTCCAGGCGGCGCTGGGCCAGCGGCGAATCGTCCAGACGGCGGCGTTCGGCCTCCTTGGCCAGCAGTTTCTGGTCGATGACCTCGTCCAGGACGCGCCGGAACAGGTCCGATGTCACGTCCAGCGGCTCGCCTTCTCCGATCAGGCCCTGCGCCACCGCCTCGCGTTTCACGTCTGAGGCCCAGATGGTTTCCGACTGGACCTTGGCCACCGCCCGGTCGCCTGCTTCAGGCGCGCGATCCGCGCCGCCCGTGCGATTACAGGCTGAAACCGCCAGCGTGGCCGACAAAAGCGCTATGGTCAGGGTGCTGAAAGGCCGCCGGAATGGGGTCAATGGGGCGCTCCGTCGAAGGCGGCCGAAAGCCCCTCGCGTTGACAGGGGTTAGGGCGGTGCTTAAGTCCCGCCTGCGCCCAAGTCGAGGGGTTTTGATCGTCTGCGCGGCCCTTCGCGCGCGCCAGCTTGCGGCGCTCCGGGGCCGCCATCGGTTCGGGCCACTCTTGAAGCGCCCTTATCGCCGCCCCTAACGGGATTTCAGAGCCGCCCAGCTCGCAGACGCTCGATCGCTTACCGGATCTAACATGCTCGGCTTTGCCAAGAAATTTTTCGGCTCTTCCAACGACCGCAAGGTCAAGGCCTTCCAGGACCACGCCCAGCGCATCAATGCGCTGGAGCCCAAGTTTGCGGCTCTGTCCGACGACGAACTGCGCATGATGACGGACGCCTTCCGCGACCGTCTGGCCAATGGCGAAACCCTGGACAAGATCCTGCCGGAAGCCTTCGCCGTCGTGCGTGAGGCCTCCAAACGTGTGCTGGGCCAACGTCAGTATGATGTCCAACTGGCCGGCGGCATGATCCTGAACGAAGGCGGCATTGCGGAAATGCGGACCGGCGAGGGCAAGACCCTGGTCGCCGTGGCGCCCGTCTATCTGAACGCCCTGCCGGGCAAGGGCGTGCACGTCATCACCGTGAACGACTATCTGGCCCGCCGCGACGCCGAGACGATGGGCAAGGTCTATCGCTTCCTGGGTCTTGAGGTCGGCGTCATCGTCAACGGCCTGAGCCAGGGTCAGCGCCAGCAGGCCTATAACGCCGACGTCACCTACGGCACCAACAACGAATTCGGCTTCGACTATCTGCGCGACAATCTGGTCTATGACCGCCGCGAGATGGTGCAGCGTCCGCACAACTTCGCCATCGTCGATGAAGTCGACTCCATCCTGATCGACGAGGCGCGCACGCCTCTGATCATCTCGGGTCCGACCGAGGACCGTTCGGACCTCTACAAGATCCTGGACGGCCTGATCAAAGAACTGATCAAGGACAAGGACACCTTCGAGCTTGATGAAAAGCAGAAGCAGGTTCTGCTGACCGAACTGGGTTCAGAGCGGATCGAGGATGCGCTGGAGCGCGACGGCCATTTTGCGCCCGACACCACCGGCCTGTACGACGCCCCCAACATCAGCCTGGTTCACCATTCCAACCAGGCCCTGCGCGCCAACACCCTGTATCAGCGCGACAAGGACTACATCATCAAGGACGGCGAGATCGTCTTGATCGACGAATTCACGGGCCGCATGATGACGGGCCGTCGTCTGTCCGAGGGTCTGCACCAGGCCATCGAGGCCAAGGAAGACGTCAAGATCCAGCCTGAGAACCAGACCCTGGCCTCGGTCACGATCCAAAACTATTTCCGCCTGTACCAGAAACTGTCGGGTATGACCGGCACGGCGGCGACGGAAGCCCAGGAATTCGGCGACATCTACAAGATGGACGTGCTGGAGGTTCCGACCAACCGTCCGATCCAGCGCAAGGACTTCGACGACGAGGTCTATCGCACCCACGACGAAAAAAATCAGGCGATCGCCAAACAGATCGCCGAATGCCATCTGGCGGGTCAGCCCATTCTGGTCGGCACCGTGTCGATCGAACGCTCCGAACAGCTGTCGGACCTGCTGAACAGCTTCGAATACAAGGTCGAGGTGTCGCGCGCTCCCAAGAAGGAATTCGCGGGCAAGCTCAAGGAAGCCGAGAAGATCGGCGACCAAGCCTTCGACATCAAATACGAGACCAAGCTGCGCGGCATCCCGCACAGTGTCCTGAACGCGCGCCAGCACGAACAGGAAGCCTATATTGTCGCTGACGCCGGTCTGCCGGGCGTGGTGACCATCGCGACCAACATGGCCGGCCGCGGCACCGACATTCAGCTCGGGGGCAACCTCGAAATGCAGATGCAGAAGTGGCTGCTGGAACAGCGCAACCTGGCTGTCGAAGTCACCCACGAGATGGAAGTGGCCAAGGAAGCTGAGTTCAAGGCCGAGATCGCCGTCCAGAAGGACATCGCCATGAAGGCGGGCGGCCTGTTCGTTCTGGGCACCGAACGTCACGAAAGCCGTCGTATCGACAACCAGCTGCGCGGACGCACCGGCCGTCAGGGCGACCCCGGCACCTCGAAATTCTATCTGTCCTGTGAGGACGATCTGCTGCGCATCTTCGCCGGCGACCGTCTCGACTCGATCATGAAGACCTTCGGCGTGGCCCCGGGTGAATCCATCACCCACCCGTGGCTGAACCGCGCTATCGAGACCGCCCAGAAGCGCGTCGAGACCCGCAACTACGACATCCGCAAGAACCTGCTGAAATACGACGACGTCGTGAACGACCAGCGCAAGGCTGTGTTCGAACAGCGCCAGGAGTTCATGGACTCCGAGGACCTGTCCGAACTGGTCGGCGATTTCCGCCGCGACGTGGTCTCCGATCTGGTCGAACGCCATATGCCGCCCAAGGCCTATGCCGAGCAGTGGGACATCGACGCCCTGGACGAACAGGTCCGCTCGACCCTGGGTCTGGAGCTTCCGCTCCATGACTGGGCTGCCGAGGAAGGCGTGTCGAACGAGGAGATCGAGGAACGGCTTCTGGCCGCCGCCGACGCTCGCGCGGCTGAACGTCTGGAGCAGATCGGCGCCGACCAGACGCGCGGTCTGGAAAAGCAGTTCATGCTGCAGATGATCGACATGCAGTGGCGCGAGCACCTGGTCCACCTGGACCACCTGCGCGGCGTCATCGGCCTGCGCGGCTACGGCCAGCGCGACCCGTTGAACGAATACAAGACCGAGGCCTTCAACCTGTTCGAAAGCCTGCTCTACAACCTGCGCCACAACGTCACCCGCTGGCTGATGACGGTCGAGTTCCGCTTCCAGGCGCCGCCTGAAATGCCCGAGTTCCAGGAAATCCACCTGAACCCCGGCACCGGCGAGAACGAGATGGCCAATCCTCAGGCTCAGAACCCGGAGGGCACGTTGATTGGCGACGACCGCGCCCGCCTGCCGATCGAGGCCCTGCCTCCCGGCTGGGAAATGACTGGCCGCAACGCCCTTTGCCCCTGCGGCTCGGGCCGCAAGTTCAAGCACTGCCACGGAGCCCTGGTCTAGGCGGACGGTAATGGCCGTCCCGCAGGATCGTCAGGCCTTGCTGGACGCCGTGCAGGGCGGTTACGCCGCCCTGCGTGCGGATCTGTCCCAGGTTCCTGCGTCACTGGCTGAATTGCCCGAGCTTGAGGGGCATTCAGCCGGAACGCTGATGAGCGTGGATGACCTGATCGCCTATCTGATCGGGTGGAGCCGCACGGTGCTGAAATGGCATGATCGCGAAGCGGCAGGGCGCCCGATCGACTACCCGGACACCGGTTACAAGGGCAATGAGCTGGGCCGCCTGGCGCAACGCTTCTACGCTGACATGGCGGGGGCGCCCCATGACGAGCGGCTGGTCATGCTGGACGACGCCTATCGGGCGATCGTGGCCCTGATCGAATCCTATGACGATCACAGTCTTTATGGCGTGCCCTGGTACGGGAAATGGACCCGGGGGCGGATGATCCAGTTCAACACCTCGTCGCCCTACGCCAATGCGCGAAAGCGGCTGCGTCCCTGGATGAAGCGTCATGGCCTGACGACGGCCCGCGCCGGCTGAGCCTCGCGGATCGACGCCGATGCGGTTAGGGTCGGAGCATGAGCTACAAGCCCCTGTTCTCGCGCGCCCTGTCGCTGGCCCCTGAGCGGCTGCATTTCGCCGCCCACAGCCATCATCTCTGGCCTGACGTCAGTTTCGACGCCCAGCAGCAGGCGTGGATCGACGCCAACATCCACGCCGACAACAAGTGGGGCCTGCTGTTCGGCGAGGTGATCCCGCAGGCGCAAGCTCATGTTGCGGCCGAACTGGGCCTGCCGTCGCCCGACAGTCTGGTGTTTTCGTCCAACACCCACGACTTCCTGCTGCGGCTGTTTTCGGGCTTCGACAAGAAGCCGGTCCGCATTCTGGCGACGGACGGCGAGTTTCATTCCTTCCGGCGACAGTCTGAACGCTGGCAGGAGGCGGGCGAGGCGGTGGTCACCCGCATTCCGCTGGCGCCCTTCGACACCTTTGCAGAGCGTTTCGTCGCCGCCGCGCGCGAGGGCCAGCACGACTGGATCATGGTCAGCCAGGTCTTCTTCCGCACCGGCGGGCTGTTCGAGGGGATCGAGGCGCTGGCTGATCTGGCGCGGCCCGAGGGGCCGTGGGTGCTGGTCGACGGCTATCACGGCTTCATGGCGACGCCGACTGATCTGTCGAAGGTTGCTGACCGCATCTTCTATGTGGCGGGCGGTTATAAGTACGCCATGGCGGGCGAGGGCGCCTGTTTCCTGCACGCCCCGCCCGGCTTCTGCCCGCGTCCAGTCGTCACGGGCTGGTTTGCAGAGTTCGGCGACCTGTCCGGGCCGCCGGGCGGGGTTCAGTATCGCAGCGACGGCGGCCGCTTCTGGGGCGCCACCTTCGATTGCTCGGCCCTGTATCGGTTCAACGCCGTGCGCCGGATGCTGTCGGATCAGGGGCTGACGACCGCCGATGTCGCCGCGCATGCCCGTGTTCTGGCCCAGCGTTTCCAGACTGCCATACAGGCGGGGCAGGCCGGAGTTCTGGATCAGGCTGAAATCCTCAATCCGGTGGATGCCGAGGCGCCACGCGCCCGTTTCTTGGCCCTGCGCCACGCCGAGGCCAAGACCTGGCAGGCGCGTCTGCTGGAGGCTGACATCGTGACCGACGTTCGCGACGACGTGATCCGCTTCGGCTTCAGTCTCTATCAGGATGAGGCGGACGTGGATCGCCTGATCGCCGCCTGTCGCGCGCTTTAGGAGGACGAGCGAACGGGGCCTGCCGCCATCAGTAGAAGGTCGTGTCGTCCTGCTTTTGGGCCTGGGGCGCGTCGCGTCGCGCTGCGGGCGGGCGTGCGCGGGGCTGAGACGGCGCAGTGGGCCGGGTTTGAGGCTGGGTCGGAGCAATCGCTTGCGGCTGCGGCGCTGGTGCGCGTGGGGCGGGCTGAGCGAACGGGCCGGGCAGGGGTTGAGGCCGGGCCAGCGGATAGGGCGCAACAGAGGCGGGCGGCGGCGGGGGCGACAGTTTTGGATAGGACAGGGCGCCGTCGTCGGCAGGCGCTGCGGGCGCTGTCGGCGCGGTCTGCGTCATTGTGTCGTCAGGGGGCGCAACCGCGTCCTCATTCCGTATCTGGCCCACCCGGTCGGGCGCATTCAGGTCGTCGCGGATAGAAGCCCAGGCCCGTCGGTCGGCGCAGCCGCAGGCCTTCAGGAAACCCTGTTTGTCACGCCACAGGATCAGCGGATAGGTCACCCGCACCCCTGCCTGTTTCAGCAGCAGGCTTAACTGCTCATCGAACTGTCGGCTGGCCTCCACGACGCCGGATCGGGCCAGATTGCCGTCCGCCTGGGGGATGCCTGCCGCCGTCCAACTGCGCGACGGGGTCGCCATCCAGCGCTGATAGAGCGTCCAGTCGCGACTCAGCCACAGTTCGGCGACTGTGGCCCGTTCCGCCGCTGTGGACTGGGCCAGACCCTCGCGGTCGGCACGGGCGAAGAGGATGTAGCGGACCTCGACCCCCGCCGCGCGCAGTTTGGCGGCTTCCTGGCGCTCATAGGTCTGGGCCGAACCGCTGTCGCGATAGCTGATGATATAGACGGGCTGGCCGCCGCCCCCGTCCGACACCCATGAGGCCTCGTCCAGCAGCCGCTGAATCTGCGCCTGATTGCGGTTGATCGTCACCGGCTGGAAACGTGCGTAGAAATGCCAGTAGGCCCAATAGGCGCCGCCCGCGAGCAACAGACCCATCAGGGCGGCGGCGGCTGATCCTATGAAAAAGCGACGCATCAGGGCCGAACGCTCCAGCTTCACCTCGGGTGCAGCCCAGCCATAGCATTGAAAACCGCCGCCTGCTCAAGCGGACGGCGGTCTCAGAGTGCAGAAGCCGGGCGTTGGATCAGGGCTGCCAGCCGGTTACCTGTCCGGCGTCGCTTTCCTGGGCCAGGGCGCCGCGTGTCTTCTTCACCTCGGCCCAGGCGGCGCGCAGCAGTTCCGGCACGCCCTCGCCCGACACGCCGGACACCAGCATGGGTCGACGACCGGCGACGGCCTCCAGTTCGGCGGCCTTCTCCTCGCGCACTTCCGGCGTCAGGGCGTCGATCTTGTTCAGGGCCAGGATCTCGGCCTTGTCGCCCAGACCTTCGCCGTAGGCTTCCAGTTCACCGCGAATGATATGATAGGCGGCGACCACATCATCCTGGGTGCCGTCGATCAGGTGGATCAGGCTGGCCGACCGTTCGACGTGGCCCAGGAAGCGGGTGCCCAGACCGGCCCCCTCGCTGGCGCCTTCGATCAGGCCGGGGATGTCGGCGATGACAAACCGCTCGGACGGCGACAGGTCCACCATGCCCAGGTTCGGCGTCAGGGTGGTGAACGGATAGTCGGCGACCTTGGGCCGTGCGGCGCTGGCGGCGGACAGGAAGGTCGACTTGCCCGCATTGGGCAGGCCCGCCAGACCGATGTCGGCGATCAGCTTCAGACGCAGCCAGATCCAGCGTTCCTGGCCTTCCTGGCCCGGGTTGGCGTGGGTCGGCGCCTGGTTGATCGGCCCCTTGAAGCGCACATTGCCCCAGCCGCCGTTGCCGCCCTTCAGCAGCATCTCGATCTTGCCGGCCTGATCCAGGTCCAGCAGGACGGTCTCCTTGTCCTCGTCCAGCACCTGGGTGCCGACCGGGACTTTCAGGTGAATATCCTCGCCCTTGCCGCCATGCATCTGGCGGCCCTGACCGTGGTGGCCGGTCTGGGCTTTGAAATGCTGCTGGTAGCGGTAGTCGATCAGGGTGTTCAGCCCCTCGACCGCCTCGATCCAGACGTCGCCGCCCTTGCCGCCGTCGCCGCCGTCGGGGCCGCCGTTGGGAATGAATTTCTCGCGTCTGAACGACACGGAGCCCGCGCCGCCATTGCCGGAACGGATGTAGATTTTTGCCTGGTCGAGGAACTTCATCGCGGGCTTATGCCAAAAGACCGAGGCGAGGGCGAGGCGTAGCGTAATTCACAGGTCATTAAGCGGTGCGGCCCAGACTCTTCGCCCATGAACGTCTCGTCCGCCAGTTCGATGGTCAGCCTCCTGGCCGAAGGCCGCGCCCAGCGCGAAAAGGCCGCTCAGGATCGGTCTGAGACCAAGCTGCGCGACGCCAGGTCGGCGGTGGCGACGTTGAAGCAGATGAACTCGGCGTCCTCTAGTCAGGCCTCTGAACAGCGCAAGGCCGCCGCCAAACAGCGCGTCGATCAGCTCAAGGCGCGGCTGCAGATGCTGAAGATGAGCGGATCGGTCGATCCCAAGGTGCTGGCCCAACTGGCGCGCGAACTGAAGGCTGCGGTCAAATCCTATGCCAGCGAGGGCGGTTCCGCCGCCGGTGTGGGCGGGACGCCGGTTCCGGCTTCGGCTGCATCGACGGATGGCGCCTCTGCTCAGGCGCCGGGAGCGGACGGCGAGGTGAGTGCGGACCCTGATGCGGCCCAGAGTGCTGAACACAACGCCGCACAGGCCGATGTTGCGGCCAGCGGTGACGACAGGGCGGGCAAGGACGGCAAGGACGCCGCTGCAAACCCGGCAGACCCGCGTGGCGAGACCAACCCTTACAGGCGCATGGCGCAGGAGGCCGAGGTCAAGTTCGCAGAGGCCGCCCGACGCGGCGCTGCGACCCAGGCCGACCGTGACTTCCTGACCGAAGCCCGCAGTCTGGCCAATCAGATCAAGAGCCTGGCCAAGTCAGCGGCATCCAAGACCGATCCCGTGAAACGGCGAGACGACGCCGAGGCGGAAAAGGCCGCTGTCGAAGCGCTGAAACAGGTCGAGGATGCAGGCAAGGATTTGAACGTCTCGGGCGGCATTTCCCTGACGGTCTGACCGAGCCTTTGGCCGCTATTTCAGCGCCAGGGTCACCGTCTTGATGTCCACATATTCGTCGATGCCGTGGATCGAGCCTTCGCGGCCATAGCCCGACTGCTTGACCCCGCCGAACGGGGCGACGGCGGTGGAGATCAGGCCGGTGTTGACCCCGCACATCCCGGCCTCGATCCGGCGCGAGAACCGCATGGCCCGGTCCAGATCGCGGGTGAACAGATACGACGCCAGGCCGTAGTCGCTGGCGTTGGCCTTCTCCAGCGCCTCGTCTTCGGTGTCGAAGGCGAAGACGGGGATCATGGGGCCAAAGGTTTCTTCTTCGCGGAACAGGGTGTCGTCGCTGCTCAGGGTCACGGTCGGCTGGAAGAAACGCCCGCCCAACTCATGACGTGATCCGCCGGTCAGGACGCGCCCGCCGTCGGCCTTTACCGCCGCGACGTGTTTTTCGACCTTGTCGATGGCCTTGTCCTCGATCAGCGGTCCGACCTTCACGCCGTCTTCGAAGGCGGCGCCGACCTTGATCTTGGCCACCTCGGCGGCCAGTTTTTCGGCATAGGTTTCGGCGACCGAGCGCTCCACATAGATGCGGTTGGGGCAGACGCAGGTCTGGCCTGAGTTTCTGAACTTGCCCTTGATGGTCTCGGCGACCGCCAGATCAATATCCGCGTCGGCGAACACGATCAGCGGGGCCGCGCCGCCCAACTCCATCGACACCCGCTTCAGCGTCGGGGCGCATTGCTCGGCCAGCTTGCGGCCAACGCCGGTCGAGCCGGTGAAGCTCAGTTTGCGGATCAGGGGGCTGTCGGTCAGCACCTTGCCGATGGTCGCCGCATCGCCGGTGATGATGGACAGCGCGCCCTCCGGCAGGCCCGCCTGATAGGCCAGTTCGGCCAGGGCGATGGCGGTGAAGGGGGTCTGGCTGGCCGGTTTGACCACGGCGGTGCAGCCCGCCGCGAACGCCGGGCCCAGCTTTCTCGTCAGCATGGCGGCGGGGAAATTCCACGGCGTGATCAGGGCGCACGGTCCGACAGCCTCGCGATAGGTCAGGATCAGATGGCCCAGCGGGCTGTCCTGCGTTTCGCCGATCATCCGCTCGGCCTGGCCTGCGAACCATTTCAGAAAGCTGTTGGCGTAGGCGACCTCGCCCTTGGCCTCCTCGAAAGGCTTACCGTTCTCCAGCGCCATCAGGGCGCCCAGACCTTCGGTGTTCTCGTCGATCAGCGCGGCCCAGGCGCGCAAGAATCCTGCGCGCTTATGGGGATCTGATCGCGACCAGTCCTTGAAGGCCTCGGCCGCCGCCTGGACGGCTGCCTCGGTCTCCGCCGCGCCCAGATCAGGAATATGACCGATGATCTCGCCGGTCGCAGGGTCGTCCACGGCGATGCCCTCGCCATTGGCGAGGATGGGCTTTCCGGCGACCAGGGCGTGCTGTTTCAGCAGGGCGAGGCCGGCGTTTCGGGCGGTCTGGTTCACGACGATCTCCTGGGGCGGTGCGAAAACAAACAAGGCCCCGACGAATCGGGGCCTTGCAAGCGTCTTGGGTGCGGCATGGCCGCTGTCGGATTAGTTCTTGGCGTCTTGGGCGGCGCCGGTCACCGCGTGGCCAGCCGCAGCGGTGTCGCGGCCCACGCCTTCAACCGTGTTGCAGGCGGCGGTGGTCAGGGCGGCGGCGGCGGCGACCAGAATGAAGATCTTGCGCATGGGATGTCTCTCCAGATTGCCGACGTCGAGGGGCGTCGGTTCGAAGGTCTAACGCGACGCTTTGACGGCGGTTCCGGCCTTGTCGGTCGGATCATTGGGCGTCAGGGCTTCAGGCGTGACAAAGGTCATGCGGGCGATGGCGCCGCCTGACGGGGCTTCGATCATTTCCGCCTCTCCGCGCAGTTGTTTGGCGAAGGCGCCCATCAGGGTGCGGCCGACCCCGGCCTCCGCCACAGCCGACGCGCCGGGCCCGTCGTCCTCGACCTCCAGCACGCTGGTTTCGCCATTGACCCTGAAGCGCACCTTCAACTCGCCACCGCGCCCGGCGAAGGCGTGTTTCTGGGCGTTCGTCACGGCCTCGACCAGCCACAGCGCAAGCGGCGCCAGCTTGTCGGGATCGACAAACAGGCTGTCGGCCTCGACTGAGCTTACGACCACAGGGCCGCGCCCGGCCTCGCTGGCGACCAGCTGGCCGACCAGTTCGGTCAGGAACACCTTGGCGTCGGCATGTCGGATGTCTTCGCTTTGGTAGAGGGTGCGGTAGATCAGGGCCAGGGCCGAAATCCGCTGGCGCGTATCCCCCAGCGCCGCCTTGGCCGGGGCGTCCGTCAAGGCGCGCTGCTGCATCGACAGCAGGGATGAGATGATCTGCAGATTGTTCTTCACCCGGTGGTGAATCTCGCGCATCAGCGCGTCTTTCTCCGCCAGGGACGCGTTCAGCTCGACATCGCGCACCGTGATGGCCTCGGCCATCTCGTCCAGGGTCTTGGCCATGACGCGGATTTCCGATGGCGCGTTCATCGCCTGCAGCGGACGCACCGAGAACCGCCCCTTGGCGTAGATGGCCGCAACCCGCTCAAGATAATCCAGCCAGCGAATGAACAGACGCTCGGACAGCAGCATCACCGCCGCAAAGGCCGTCAGCCATGCGCCCAGCGGCAGCAACAGGGTGCCGATAGGGTTGAGCCGCGCCCAGGACAGAAGACCCGGTGCAGGCGCGGACAGCAGGGCGTACAGATCGCCGCCCGCCAGCGGCGCTGCGGAATAGTCTCGCCTTTGACCATTGTGGTCCCGGGCCTCGAACACAGAGGCGCGGGCTGATCCGGCCTGTTTGATCCAATCGCTGAGGTTTCCGCCCTGGTTCAACTGGAAGGCGGCGGGATCGCTCGCAACCAGAAGACCGCCTGTGGAATCCACGATCGCGGCGTCCGAACCGTCGGGCAGGGCGCGGTCCTGGGGGTTCGGCTGCAGCGAGGACAGGGGAATGACCGCCGCCATGGCGCCGTCAAACGCGCCCATCGGCCTTTCGGTGCGGATGGCGATGATCAGCGCCGCCTGATATCCCGAACTAGCGGGCGCCCGCTCGACCACCAGACTTTCGCCGTTTCTCAGACGGCTGAACCAGGGGGCCTCGGTCGCCGGGGACACGTCGGACCGCGCGCCGTCCATGCGGCCGGAGGCGCAGATCGCCTGACCGCCGGAGTTAAGCCGATACAGGCCCTCGTAACCGTCAAGCTGGCCGACCAGGGCTGTCAGACGCGGGGCGCAGTAGGGGCCCATCGCATCGGGGCCCAGGGCGCGCAGTAGAACCTGAGCGCTGTCCAGCCTGGCCTTGGCGTTGTCCGCCGAGCGTTCGGCGGCCAGTTGCAGGCCGATCTGGCGATCTTGCGCCTGTTTTCGGAAATCGGCCTGGGTTTGAATCAGGCTGAGAATGAAGATGGGCAGCAGGGCGGCGGCCATCGCCAGGCCCAGGCGAAACCGGATGCCCTGAAACCGATCCGAATCCCAGCCGCGCGAAAGCCGCGACGTCCGCCGATCGTCCTTTCCTTGCCCCGACGGCCTGAAAGCAGACAATGAGGGCCTATCCTCTCGCGCCGCTCAGGCGGTCCGCTTCTCCCAGAATGCTGCGCATGGCGTCGCCTGCAGCCTTGCCGTCGCGGGCATAGCCGCCGCGTTCCAGCGTCGCCTGAAGCGCGCGACGCGCGCGGCTGACGCGGCTTTTGACCGTGCCGACGGCGCATCCGCAGATCTCGGCCGCTTCTTCGTAGGCAAAGCCGCCGGCGCCGACCAAAATCAGGGCTTCGCGCTGTTCTTCCGGCAGGGTTTTCAAGGCTTGGCGCAGTTCGTCCAGAGCGACAGGGGCTTCCGGGTCGTCAACCGCGACCAGGGTGCGTTCGGCGGCTTCCTGGTCCAGTTGCGACTGGCGCCACGACCGACGCTTCTCGGAATAGAACTGGTTGCGCAGGATCATGAAGGTCCAGGCCTTCATGTTGGTGCCCATCTGATAGCTGGCGCGGGCGTCCCAGGCCTTCATCATGGCGTCCTGCGCCAGATCGTCGGCCGCGGTCGGATCGCCGGTCAGTGTCCGGGCGAATGCGCGCAGGTGCGGGATCAGCGCGACAAGTTCACGTTTGAAAGCATTGTCATCCGCCGACGCAGGCTTGGGCGCGGCGCCCAGGCGCGAGGTGCTCATGCGCCTCCTCCTGCACGGTCGTCGGCCCGCCTCAGTATTTCCAGAAATTCGTCTGGAACCGGCTCATTGACGACTTCGTCGAACATGTGGCGCAGCTTTACGCCGATCGCCTGCTGACGAAGGCGCGCTTCTTCCAGCACCACCTCGTCATGCTCTTCGACGTTCTCACGCCGCGAAGTCTCTGTAGAATCAATCATAGACAGAACACCGCCCACCCAACTGCAGTGCAAAAATGCAGCAGGCTTAACGCCCTCGGCCCCGCGCGGTTCCGCTGTAAATGGTTTTAATGCCCAAGCTTTTTTGATGATATGGAACCGCGTCGCGTCCAGCACGTTTCTGTTCGCTGTAGCGCTTTCCTGCGGATTGGGAGAGCCGATTGTTCGGGGAAATACCGGAATGAGCCTTCTGGCTAGACTTGCGCCTCATCTGCCCTATGTCCGCCGCTATGCACGGGCTCTGACCGGCGATCAGGCGACGGGCGATAACTATGTGCGCGTCGCCCTGGAGGCGCTGGCTGCAGGCGAGCAGCAACTCTCTCCCGAGATGACGCCTCGCGTCGCCCTCTATCACGTCTTCCACACCATCTGGTCCACCACGGGCGCCCGGCTTGAAGATCCCGGACTGACCGAAGCCCGCGACGACGCGTCGCGCCGCCTGCTGCTGATCGCGCCGCGTTCGCGCCAGGCCTTCCTGCTGACTGCGCTTGAAGGGTTCACGCCTTCGGAGGCGGCTCAGATCCTGAGCGCCGACGTGCGTGATGTGGAGCGTCTGATCGCCGACGCCCAGTCCGACATCGACGCCGAACTGGCTACGGATGTTCTGGTCATCGAGGATGAAGCCATCATCTCGGCTGATATCCAGAGCCTGGTGAAGGAACTGGGACACCGCGTGACCGGCGCCGCGACCACCCATGGCGAAGCCATCGAGGCTGTTGCCCGTCATCGTCCGGGACTGGTGCTGGCCGATATTCAACTGGCCGATGGTTCGTCGGGCATTGATGCGGTCAAGGAGATCCTCAAGGACTTCGACGTTCCGGTCATCTTCATCACCGCCTTCCCAGAGCGGCTGCTGACAGGCGAGCGGCCTGAACCGACCTTCCTGATCACCAAGCCCTTCCAGCCGGAAACGGTGAAGGCGGCGATCAGCCAGGCCCTGTTCTTCCACCCGTCGCGCCAGCGCGAAGCCGCCTAGCGGCCGAATCTGGAACGCAGCGCGCTCCAGAACTTCAACTCCCCGAGTGCCTAGGGAAGCCCGGCCGTCAGCGACGCCGGGCTTCTTTATGCGCCTCGCCCAACTGTCCGCCGCAATCTTCGAAAAAATGCGGCTGACTGGGGAACCGCGGTTCGAACGTCTCGTTATCGGTCTGCGGAGGCGACGACGCCCCCCCGACTTGATTGGCGAAAGCCAATCTGTCGCCTCCGCACCTCATTCTCGATGATGCCACTTCAAGGGCGGCCCGAAAGGGTCGCCTTTTTCTTTGGCCTTTCTGCGCACCGCGTCTCGACCCCCTGACGAAGGCGGGCCAAGGTGGGTCCAAAGAGAAACCTTGGGAGGATGTCATGGCGGGCGCAAATCGACAGTGGGTGCTGCGGCAGCGCCCCAAAGGCCTGATCAAGGACACAGACCTCGAACTGGTCGAAAGCCCCATCCCGGATTTGAAGGAATCTGAGGTGCTGGTCCGCACCGTCTATCTGTCTCTGGACCCCACCAACCGAACCTGGATGAACGACGCCGAAGGCTATCTGCCCCCGGTCGCGATCGGCGAGGTCATGCGGGGCCTGACCCTGGGGGTGGTGGAGGCGACGCGGTCGTCGCGGTTCCGCGTCGGCGATGTCGTGTCGCCGCTCTCAGGCGGCTGGGCCAATTATGCGGTGGTCGGCGAACAGGGGCTGCGGCCCGTCCACCGGGCGCCCGGCCTGCCGTTGACGGCCAATATGTCGGTGTTGGGCATGACCGGCCTGACCGCCTATTTCGGTGTAACCGACGTGCTGAAGGCCAAGGCGGGCGAGACCCTGGTCATATCGGCGGCGGCGGGCGCCGTGGGCTCCATCGCCGGTCAGATCGCCAAACAGCGCGGCTGCCGGGTCATCGGCGTTGCGGGCGGTTCCGCCAAATGCGCCTGGCTGACTGACGAGCTCGGTTTCGATGCGGCCATCGACTACAAGAATGAGGACGTGGGTGAGGCGCTGGACCGGCTGGCGCCGGACGGCGTCGATCTGAATTTCGAAAATGTCGGCGGCGACATCATGATCGCCGTCTTCAACCGGCTGAAGGTGCATGGCCGCATGGCGGTGTGCGGTCTGGTTTCGTCTTACAACGCCACCAAGGCCCCGCCGTCGCCGAACTTCGCCCGCATCATCACCCATCGCCTCGACGTGCAGGGCTTCCTGGTTCTGGACTATGCTCACCGCGCCAAGGAGATGGTCGCCGAGATGGGGCCCTGGCTGGCCGACGGGCGGGTGAAGTGGAAGGTCCATGTCGATGACGGGCTGGAGGGGGCGGTCACGTCGTTGAACCGCTTGTTCACCGGCGATCACGACGGCAAGCTGCTGGTTCGCGTTTCCGAAGAACCGGCCTGACGCGAGAACTGAGAGACGCCATGAGCGACCCGTTGTTCGTCCATTTCGAAGACCTGGAGACCGGTCAGGTGGTGCCGCTTGGCGCCTGTGCGGTCGATCAGGAAGCGATGGACCTGTTTGTCGAGCGGTTTCAGCCGGGCTGGGACACCGCCTATGGCGCGCCCGACGCCATGGTCTATGTGCTGTGGAGCCGAATGGCGGCGGACAAGGCGGCCCACTGGGCCCAGACCAAGGTGCTGGCCGTCGACGCCCTGCGCTATCTGCGCAATCCGCCTGCGGGCGAACTGCTGCGCGGGCGGATGACCGTAATGGGCAAGGATCCGGTCGGCGACGAGAAGGGGATCGTCATCGCCTCGCATGACCTGCTGGACGAGGCGGGACGGCTGGTCTTCTCCTGCCTGACGCGGGCGCTGTTCTCACGCCGCTGACCGTCGCCTGAAAATGAAAACGCCCCGCTGGTCGAACCAGCGGGGCGCAGTCGTTCAGGCTTTCCGTCCGCCTTAGTTGACGGTCGCGGCGGTCTGGTTGCGCACGAAGGCCAGGGCGATCAGACGATCCCAGCCCAGCAGCGACACCAGGTGGGCGTAGATCTGGCCCAGGGCGCCATTGTCGCGCAGTTCGGCCAGCTTCTCAGCCGACAGGGCGCGCAGCTTCTCTTCCGAAACGGCGTAGTATTCAGCAATCTTCTGCGGCTCGCCGGGATTGCCGTTCTCGTCGCGCGGGGTGAAGACGGCTTCACGCACGTCCAGCAGGTCCAGCTCCTTGATCAGGTTGAGGAAGGATTCGGTGCGCAGGCGCTCTTGTTCGAAGTTGTTGCAGAACTCCATCGCCATGTTCGTGTAGTCGCTGGGCTGACCATTGACGAACAGCGGGTTCTCGCCGCCCTCGGCGACGATGTCGGCGCCGCGGTCGATGCACAGGATCAGACGGCCGTTGGCCTTGTCGTCAGCGAAGACGAACGGATAGCGGCGGACATAGGCGGGGATGTAGGCGTCGTGGCGGAACACGCCTTCGGGCGACACGAACAGGTTGTCGTTCTGGTTCAGGCCCATCACGGCGACCGGCTGGCGGTTCTCGCCGACGAAGATCACGGGATAGGACAGAGCGGCGGCGGCGAATTCAGTCACCGTCAGCGGCACCACGTTCGTCTGGGCGACGAAGGCGTAGGGCTCGGCCTTGGCGTTGACGCCAAGCGTGCCGTGCTGAGCGGCGTCGAGCGGCTCCGGGTTGTTGTAGAACAGGACGTTGCCTTCGAGCGGCGATTGAGTGGTGTCGGTCATAAAAGGCCAGGACGCTCTAGAATGGGATGAAGGCGCGCCTTCTAACCCATGCCTGCCCCTGCGGCAAACGCCGTCGGCTGAACCCTTTGTGACGATCGCGCGAGGCGCGTGTGGATGCGCCATGTTGCGGCGGAGGCGTTGAGCCATTAGCTGTGGGCCATGGGTTCCGCCTGCGATCATGACCACGACCATTCGGGCCTGCACGGCTCAACGCTGGCGCATGCGCTGGAGGCGGCAGAGGCGCGCGCTTCGGCGGCGGGCGAGCGGATGACGGCGCCGCGTCGCCGTGTGCTGGCCCTGATGCTTGAGGCCGGAGAGCCGGTTAAGGCCTATGACCTGATCGCCCGCTTCGGCGAGGACGGCCAGGCCGCCAAGCCGCCGACCGTCTATCGCGCGCTGGAGTTTCTGGAGCGTCTGGGCATGGCCCACCGCATCGCCTCCATCAGCGCTTATGTCGCCTGCGCCGAACATGAGGGTTCGGCGTCTCATGCCGCCGCCTTTCTGATCTGCGACTGCTGCGGTTCGACGCGCGAGGTTGCGGGGCCGGATCAGGGCGCCATCGACGCCGCCGCCGCCGCCGCCGGATATCAGATCGCCCGCACGACGATCGAGGCGCACGGGCGTTGCCCGGCCTGCCGCGAGGCTGCGTGATCATGGATGCGGCCCTGATGGCCCCGCCGCGTCGTTTCAGCGTGTCCATCGATAACCGTTGGGGCGCTGGCGAGATGTCGGTGCTGGATTTCGGCGATCCGAAACGGCCGGTCGATCTGATCTTCTCTCACGCCAACGGCTTCAACGCGGCGACCTATCGCAGCCTGTTGTCGCCGCTGTCGGCCTCGTTGCGCATCTGGGCGCCAGACTTGCGCGGGCACGGCCTGACGCGCCTGCCGACCAATCCGCGGGCCAAGACCAACTGGCTGGACTATCGCGACGATCTGCTGGGCCTGTTGAAGGCGGTCGACGGCCCGCCGGTGGTTTTGGCCGGGCATTCGATGGGCGCCACCTCGTCCCTGATGGCGGCGGCGGAACAGCCTGATCGGGCGTCCAGCCTGGTCCTGTTCGATCCGGTGATCTGGAGGCGGTCGGCAGTCTTCGCCTTCAACCTGCCTTTCGCATCCCAGGCGATGGCCAATATCCCCATCGCCAAATCGACACGCCGCCGCCGTGCGGTGTTCGACAGTCCCGAACAGGCGATGGCCGCCTATCGCGGGCGGGGCGCATTCAAGGGCTGGCCCGACATGGTGCTGGCCGATTACCTCAGCGACGGCCTGACCCAGACGCCCGAAGGCTGGGCCCTGACGGCGAAGCCGGAATGGGAGGCCGCCAACTACGCCGCCCAGGCCCATGATCCGTGGCGGGCTCTGCGTCGCTATCCAGGCCCCATCCGCATTCTGAAGGCCGAGCACGGCGCCTTGACCAGCGTGCCGGTCGGCTCCCGCGCCGCGCGCAATCTGACGGTCGAGGTCGTCCCCGGCGGCGGTCATCTGTTCCCCATGACCCACGCGGATGTGGCCCGTGACGCCCTGTTTGAGGCGGCTGTCTGAAGACGGACGATAAGCGGGGCCGATAATCTGAGACAGGGCGTCTTTCCCCGTGTTAAGGGCGCCGCTGAGCATAACTCCCCGTCAGAGACGTCCGCTTGACCTTTTTCCACGCCGGTTCTGCGCCCAAAGGCGCCGGTCCCCGCTCTGGGGCCTTGCGCGATGGGTTGATCCTGTCGCCAGGGATGAAGGTCGGCCTGTTCGGCGGCTCCTTCAATCCGGCCCATGACGGCCATGCCCATGTCGCGGAGACGGCTCAGCGCCGTCTGGGGCTGGACCGCGTCGTCTGGCTGGTTTCGCCGCAGAACCCGCTGAAGGACGCCCGCCACAGCGCCCCCCTGGCCGACCGCATGGCCTCGGCCCGCGAACACGCCCACGGCCCGTCGATGATCGTGTCGGATTTCGAGACGCGCGCGGGCGTCGCCTGGACGGTGGACACCCTGCGCCTGTTGGTCGCGCGGCATCCGGGCGTGCATTTCGTCTGGCTGATGGGGTCCGACAATCTGGCCAGCTTCCACAAGTGGCGCGGCTGGACCGACATCATGCGTCTGATGCCGGTGGCGGTCATCGCCCGGCCCGGCTCCCTGCTGGACAGCCGCACCGCGCCCGCCGCCGCCCGGTTCGCCGGGGCACGGGTTCCGGCCGAGCAGGCGGGGCTTCTGGCCACGCTGCAGGCGCCGGCCTGGACCTATCTGACGGCGCCCCTGAATCCCCGTTCATCCAGCGCCATCCGGGCCGCGCGCGGGTCTGAAAAGCCGTCCTGACGCCGGGTTGATTCGGGTTTGATCCCGGCGCCGGTTCACGATCGGGCCCATCCGTGCTATAGGGCCGCTTTAGTCAACGCTCCTGGAGCCCTCCGCTGACCCCCTCGCCCGCGTATGATGCGCAAGACGCCGCCGTTTCGAACACGGCGCACGAGATGGATGCTATCGAACCTCTCCATTCCGAAGACGGCCCTGCTTTTGGCGATTCCGCCCCGCGCCCGGTCGGCTCCACCCCGCTCGAAGAAGCCCTGCTGATCCGCCTCGATGAGGACAAGGCTCAGGACATGGTCCTGATCGACCTCAAGGGCAAAAGCGCCATGGCCGACACCATGATCGTGGCGTCCGGGCGTTCGCACCGTCACGTCGGCGCCATCGCCGACCACCTGCTGCGCACCCTGAAAGAACAGGGTCTGGGCAAGGCCAAGGTCGAGGGCCTGCCGCATTGCGACTGGGTTCTGATCGACGCTGGCGACGTGATCATCCACCTGTTCCGTCCCGAAGTGCGCACCTTCTACAACATCGAGAAGATCTGGGCGGTCGATTCCGCTCACCGCACCGCGCGCGACTAAACGATGAAACTGAGCATCGTCGCCATCGGCCGGCCCGGTCGCGGGCCGGAAGCGACGCTTGCCGACGACTACGCCAAGCGCGCCACCCTTTCGGGTCGGGCGCTTGGCCTGGGTCCCCTCGATCTGATCGATCTTGAAGCCAAGAAACCCGGCAAGGGGCCAGAGGCCGAGCTGATCCTGGCTGCTGCCGAGGGCGCGCATCTGATCGCCTGCGACGAGCGCGGCAAAACCTATTCCTCACGCGCCTTCGCCGACCACATCGCCAAACTGCGCGATCAGGGCGAGCGGCGTCTGGTCTTTGCTATCGGCGGGGCGGACGGGCTGGACGAAAGCGTGCGACAGGCCGCGTCCTCGACCCTGGCCTTCGGTCCCCAGACCTGGCCCCACGCCCTGGCCCGCGCCATGCTGGCCGAACAGCTGTATCGGGCCGTGACGATTATGGCCGGATCGCCCTATCATCGCGACTGAGATGCGTCGCGCGCCCTACATCCTGATCTTGCTGGCGGGGCTTCTGGCCGCCGCCCCCGCGATCGGCCGTCAGGCGCCGGAGAGCGAGCTTTCGCGCGTCCAGGCCGAATACCGCGACGAGGCCGTGCGCGCCCGCCGCTTGCGCGCCGATGCCGACGCCGCGCGCCGTGAACTGGGCGATCTGGAGCATCGGCTGGCCGAACTTCGGGTGCAGGAAAGCACCGACGATCTGCAGATCGAGGCCCAACGCGCCCGCCTGCGTCAGCTCAGCGACCGTGAGGCGTCTCTGGTCGCAGATCTGGCCCGTGAACGCGGCGCTCAGGGGCGTCTGCTCAGCGCCCTGCAGATGATGAGCCGCCGCCCGCCGCCGCCGCTTCTGGTCTCGGCGGACAAGGCCATCGACACAGTGCGCGCCTCCATATTGTTAAAGTCCATGACGCCTGAACTTGAGCGACGCGCCATCGCCCTGGGCGAACAGCAGGCCGAGATCATGCGGGTGCGGCGTCTGGCCGTCCTGTCGTCCGAACGTCTCCTGACGACCGAGAGCGCTCAGGGCGACCGGCGCGGCGAGATCGAGGCCCTGACCACGCGCAAGTCCGCCCTGACCGCCGTGCTGGGCGCCGAGGCCCGTGCCGCCGAGCGCGCCGCTCGCGTGCTTGAGGCCCGTATCCGTGAACTGGGCGGCGCTGTGCCGACGACCGAGGCGCCCGAGCCCGAGACCGCGCGCCTGCCTGCCAACCGCAGCCGTCTCAGCAGCCCGATCAAGGGCGACCCCAGCGAGACCTATGGTCCGAAAACGTCTGGCTGGCGCTGGCGCGCAGACCGCGCCGCCGTCACCGCCCCCGCCGACGCCAAGGTGGCCTATGCCGGGCCTCTGACGGGCTGGGGGCAGGTGGTCATTCTGGATCTCGGCCCCGGCTGGCGCGCCGTCATCGCCGGGCTGGAGGACGTGAACGTGGCCCCTGACGCCCGTGTTTCTGACGGTCAGACCCTGGGCCGAAGCGGACCCGACGGCGACATCTATTTCGAACTGCGCCGCGACGAACGCCCGATCGACCCGGCGCCTTGGCTGCGCTGATCCAGGGAGCGCACACGCTCCCTTGCTCGTCATCCTCGGCGCAAGGCCGAGGATGACGAGAACTGGGGTGGTGTCGACGCTGTATTCTCTGCGTCATTCATCGCCAGGGTGCGATAAGACCTTGCTTTCCCTTCTGACGCTGATTTTATCCAGTGGACGCTGCGTCGCCACGATTTCATCGTGACTACGGGGCCTTAACTTACCGGGCGCCATCGATGATCGGCCCCACCGAAAGAGACCGAATGCGTAAACTGCTCCTCGTCGGCTGCGCCGCACTGGTGCTCGGCGGATCCGCCGCCGCCGTGTCCAGCCAGACGCCCCGCAACGAAACCTTCCGCCTGCTGGAGCTGTTCGGCGACGTGGTCGGCATCGTCGAGCAGGCCTATGTCGTCCCGGTCGACAATAAGAAGCTGATCGAGGCCGCGCTCAGCGGCATGATGACGGCGCTGGATCCGCACTCCAACTATCTGCCGCCGGACAGCTACGGCGACCTGCGCGAACGCACCTCGGGCGAATATTCCGGCGTCGGCCTGACCATCACCTCCGAGGGCGGCATGGTGAAGGTCATTTCGCCGATGGACGACAGCCCCGCCGCCAAGGCCGGGGTCCAGGCGGGCGACGTCATCTCCTCCATCGAGGGCCAGAACGCCTCGGGCCTGACGGTCAGCCAGGTGTCGGAGAAGCTGCGCGGCGCGGTCGGCACCAGCATCAAGGTCACCTTCCTGCGTGACGGCGAAGAGCCGCGCGAGGTCGTCCTGACCCGCGAACTGATCAAGATCCAGTCGGTCACCGGACGTGTCGAGGGCGATTTCGGCTATCTGCGCGTCTCCACCTTCAACGAGAATACGGGCCGCGAACTGTCCGAGGCCATCGCCAAGATCAAGGCCGAGAAGCCGGGGGTGAAGGGCTATGTCCTTGACCTGCGCAACAACGGCGGCGGTCTGCTGAACGCCGCGATCGACGTGTCCGACGCCTTCCTGGAGCGCGGCGAGATCGTCAGCCAGCGCGGACGCAAACCCGACCAGATTCAGCGTTACTCCGCCAAGCCCGGCGATCTGACGGGCGGTCTGCCTGTGGTCGTTCTGGTCAACTACGGTTCGGCCTCGGCCTCGGAAATCGTCGCGGGCGCGCTCAAGGACCATCAGCGCGCGACCGTCGTCGGCCTGACCAGCTTCGGCAAGGGGTCGGTTCAGACGGTGATCCCGCTGCGTCAGGGCGCGGACGGCGCCCTGTCGATTACGACCGCGCGCTACTACACTCCGTCCGGCGCCTCGATCCAGAAGATCGGCATCGAGCCGGATCTGGAGGTCGCCCGTTCGGAGGCCGAGGCCCGCATCGTCTCGCGCTCCAGCTTCATCTATTCCGAGGCCGCCTACGCCACGGCGTTGGATTCCTCGATCGGCGCCGAGCGCAAGGGCGCCCACACCCCGCGTGAAGCCCCCGGCGACACCTTCCCCAAGGACAAGGACTATCAGCTGGAGCGCGCTCTGGACGTCCTGCGCGCTGGCGGCGATCTGTCGAAACTGTCGGCTGCCCCTGAAGGCATTGTCGTCACCGAACCCGGCTCTACGCCCAAGCCGGAAGAGACGCCCGAACAGCAATAGGATGGGCTTTCGTCATCCTGCGTGAGCGGCTTACGGAGGATGACGAAAGAAAGGACGTGTCGGATTCGACATTTCCGTTGTTTTCCTTCATAAGCCGCCGCTTCCGACGCAAGTGAACCTCGCGTCTCCACCAGCACGACCCCATTTCTGATGGACGAGGCTGGCGAGAACCCTCTGCCGACGTGATCGTCGCCAGAGGCCGTTGTCGTATGGAGCCGTTTCACCTGCGCCTAATGAGGTAGTGAATGTTCGAGGCTCTGAACGAGCGGCTGACAGGCGTATTCGACCGGATCACCGGTCGCGGCGCCCTGTCTGAAAAGGATGTCGCCGAGGCGATGCGCGAAGTGCGCGTGGCCCTGCTTGAGGCTGACGTCGCCCTGCCGGTCGTCAAGGACTTCATCTCCTTCGCCACCGAACGCGCCACGGGCGAAGAAGTCATCCGTTCGGTCAAGCCTGCTGATCAGGTGGTCAAGATCGTCTATGACGGCCTGATCGAGATGCTGGGCGGCGAAGAGCCGGTCCCCCTCAACACCAACGCCAACCCGCCCGCCGTCGTGCTGATGGCCGGTCTGCAGGGTTCGGGCAAGACGACCACATCCGCCAAGCTGGCGCTGCGTCTGACCAAGTTCGATCGCAAGAAGGTCATGATGGCCTCGCTCGATACGCGCCGTCCGGCCGCGATGGAGCAGCTGGCCACCCTGGGCAAGCAGATCGAGGTCGCCACCCTGCCCATCGTGGCGGGCGAGAGCGCGGTCCAGATCACCCGGCGCGCCCTGACCGCCGCCAAGCTTCAGGGCTTTGATGTCCTGATCCTCGACACCGCCGGACGCATCACCCTGGACGAAGGGCTGATGAACGAGGTCGCCGAGGTCGCCGAGATCTCCAAACCCGTCGAGACCCTTCTGGTCGCCGACAGTCTGACCGGTCAGGACGCCGTCCGCACCGCTAAGGCCTTCCATGAGCGCCTGCCCCTGACGGGTCTGGTCCTGACCCGCGCTGATGGCGACGGTCGCGGCGGCGCCATGCTGTCGATGCGCGCCGTCACCGGCCTGCCGATCAAATATCTGGGCGCGGGCGAAAAGGTTGATGCGCTGGACGTCTTCGACGCCCGCCGCGTCGCAGGCCGCATCCTGGGGCAGGGCGATATCGTCGCCCTGGTCGAAAAGGCCGCGCAGGACCTGGATCAGGCCAAGGCCGAGAAGATGGCCCGCAAACTGGCCAAGGGTCAGTTCGATCTGGACGATCTGGCCGGTCAGCTTCAGCAGATGAAGCGGATGGGCGGTCTTCAGGGCATCATGGGTATGCTGCCCGGCGTGGCCAAGATGAAGAACCAGATGGCCGACAGCGGCATCGACGACCGCATGATCCTGCGTCAGGAAGCCATCATCTCGTCGATGACCAAGGCCGAGCGCAAGAAGCCGGACCTGCTGAACGCCAGCCGCAAGAAGCGCATCGCGGCCGGCGCTGGCGTCGATGTGCAGGACGTGAACCGGGTTCTGAAACAGCACCGCCAGATGGCCGACATGGTCAAGTCGATGGCGCGTGGCGGACCCAAGAAGATGCAGCAGATGGCGGCCATGCTGGGCGGCCTCGGCGGCGGTGGAATGGGCGGGCCGGACATGGCGCGCCTTAAGGCTCTGGGCGGCGGCAAGATGGCCGAGCCCAGCGCTGACGAACTGAAAGCTGTGCAGGACCGTCTGGCGGGCCTGGGCGGCGGACAACTTCCGGGGGGCCTTCCGGGCTTGCCGGGCTTCCCCTCAAAGAAATAACGACTTTCTAGAAAGAGACTGAAAATGCTGAAGATTCGTCTGGCTCGTGGTGGCGCCAAGAAGCGTCCTTACTACCACATCGTGATCGCTGACTCGCACTCGCCGCGCGATGGTAAGTTCATCGAGAAGGTCGGCAGCTACAACCCGATGCTTCCCAAGGACAGCGCCACGCCGCGCGTCGCCCTGAAGGTCGAGCGCATCGCTGAATGGCTCGGCAAGGGCGCTCAGCCGACCGACCGCGTCGCTCGCTTCCTGTCGCAGGACGAGACCCTGGGCCAGAAGGTCAAGTGGACGCAGTCCAACAACCCGAACAAGGGCGCACCGGGCAAGAAGGCGCAAGAGCGCGCCGCTGAACGCGCCCAGCGTGAAGCCGATCGTCTGGAAGCCGAAGCGGCCGCCAAGATCGAAGCTGCTGAAGCCGCCGCCCGCGCCAAGGAAGAAGCTGAAGCCGCCAAGAACGCTCCGGCCCCGGCTGCTGAAGAAGCCCCTGCTGAAGAGGCTCCGGCCGCTGAAGCTCCGGCTGAAGAAACCACGGAAGCCTAAGGCTTTCGGCCAATCCGGCAGGGAAAGCAGCGTCCTCACGGGCGCTGCTTTTCTGTTATGGGGCGGTCTGAAGGAAAGAGAACGGCATGACCCAGGACAGCAGACTCATCCTCGTCGGCCAGATCGGCGGCGGGTTCGGCGTGCGTGGAGAGGTCCGGGTGACCGCCTTCACCGCCGATCCCCTGGCCCTGACGGCCTATGGTCCGCTGCTGCGCGCGGACGGCACGGTGGCCCTGACCCTGACTTCCACGCGCCCCGACAAGAGCGGCGTCGTGGGCCGGGCCAAGGAGATCGCCACCAAGGAAGAGGCTGACGCCCTGCGCGGCCTGAAGCTGCACGTGACCCGCGACCGCTTCCCTGAGCCGGACGAGGACGAGTTCTATCTGGCGGATCTGATCGGGGTTCAGGCCCGCGCCACGGACGGCGTCGTCATGGGTCAGGTCAAGTCGGTCCAGAACTTCGGCGCCGACGACATGCTGGAGATTGCGCCCGCGACGGGCGGCCCGACCTGGTATCTGCCGTTTACGAAAGAAGCTGTGCCCGAGCTTCACCTCGCCGACGGCTGGCTTCTGGCCGTACCGCCGAACGAGGTGGGTGAGCGCGAGCCCGACTAGGTTCAATCGACATTCAGTCGGTCGAAATCTCAGATCGTCATTCCGGGGCTGAGCAAAGCGAAGAACCCGGAACCCAGGGCTGC